>Ga0224524_1000471_pt1 | contig 15597 bp, 11 predicted proteins | sample CFST75metaG_FD_179895 | JGI IMG/M metagenome (GOLD analysis project Ga0224524, IMG submission 179895) | Peat soil microbial communities from Stordalen Mire, Sweden - C.F.S.T75 | ecosystem: Environmental > Terrestrial > Soil > Wetlands > Peat | place: Sweden: Norrbotten County, Stordalen Mire... | reverse complement strand
GATTTTCTTTCCCTTGAAATAAATTCCAGACCGTTGGTTCCGTATCTAAAGCACCACCAAAACCATCGACCAGCCCCGGCATAGCTATAGGTTTTAAGTCGGGTTTATCGGTACGGGCCATAATGGCTTCTGTGTAAGCGGCCAGGTGGGGTACAATCATCCGATTGATCATCTTGCCTTTTAGCTGACCATCGACAAAAGCAGCAGCATAGAGTTTTGAAGTGGCTTGAACTTTGATGGGGCCATCGGCAACCGCAGAGCCCGGTGATACCAGGTTACCATCCACGTTATAATGAACGATCATATTGGGTCGTTCGGCTTCCAGGTTAAGTAACAGATACTTTCCATCCTTGGCTGACTTTGCGGTAACCTCTAACCTTGCAGAGCCCTGGGAGTAATTCAGACCCATGATGGCCATACGTTGAATATTGTTGTCCAGTCTCCCCCGGAAATCATACCAGTCTTTTCGATCTTTAGCAGTCCAGTCGATTTCTGCCAAAGCAAAGAGACGCGGCAACAACATATATTCTACATCATTGGGAGTTTTCAGATATTCTGTCCAGATCTGAGCCTGAGCACCTAAAATATGTTTGGCCTGGTCTGCATTAAGTTCGGCAGGGATGGGTTCGAATGTATAAACGTTCTTTAATGGAAGGAATCCTCCGATTGCCAGTGGCTCTGTTTCAGGATCTGCCTGATAATGATCGAAATACAAATTACTGCTAGCCGACATTATGACATCATGATTTTGTTTGGCAGCAGCAATACCACCATCAATACCCCGCCACGACATGACGGTGGCTTCAGGAGCAAGACCCCCTTCGAGAATCTCATCCCAACCAATGATTTTGCGTCCTTTTGAGACTACATATTTCTCGATGCGTTTAACAAAATAACTTTGCAATTCATGTTCATCTTTCAATCCCTGTGTTTTCATCAAGGCCTGACATTTGGGACATTCATGCCAACGAGCCTTCGGGGCTTCATCACCACCGATATGAATATATTTTGACGGGAACAATGCCATCACTTCGTCGAGAACATCCTGAAAAAAAACATAGGTGGAGTCATTGCCTGCACAAAAAATATCATCGAACACACCAAATGTTGTTGCGACCTTGAACGGTCCACCCGTGCAACTCAATTGAGGATAGGCGGTTAAGGCTGCCAGTGCGTGGCCCGGCATTTCTATTTCGGGAATAATGGTGATATATCGTTTTGCAGCATAATCCACTACATCTCTGATCTGATCCTGCGTGTAATAACCTCCATGAGGAATGCCATCAAATGTTGGATTATTTCCCATGTGTCCCACTACCGTCTCTGCACGCATAGAACCTAACTGTGTCAGTTTAGGATATTTTTTAATCTCAATGCGCCATCCCTGGTCATCGGTCAGATGCCAGTGAAAAGTGTTCAATTTGAACATCGCCAGTAGATCTATATATTGTTTCACAAAGTCTACCGGCATAAAATGACGACAGACATCCAGATGCATCCCACGATAGCCAAAACGAGGTTTATCAAATATTTTGACAGCCTGCATCTTATAAGTAATGCTTTCCGTCTTTGAAGGGTTCATGATCTGTGGTGGCAATAGTTGAAGCATGGACTGGACACCATAAAACAATCCTTTGGCTGTATTGGCAGCCACTGCTACATTGTCTTTTTCAATGGTAAGGTGATATCCCTCTTCTCCCAGTGAAGCATCATTGATGATATTAAAGAGAATTGTATTTTTGGGGATATTTTTTAAAACACTGCCTGCCATTGGCTTAATGGCAAATCCTGAAACCGTATCCAACCTGTTTGTAAAGAATGCAGCCACAGCCAGCACTTCTGGACTGGAAGGGTATACAATTACCTTGGTCTTAGAAGTTATAACGAATTCCCCGCTCAAGGTCTTTACAGATAGTGGAGCCGGAATAATATTGACAGGATTTGATTTAGCATAGCTACTTTGACTCATACCTGAAATAAAAAAGAGGACAAGTAAAATGATTAGTTTTTTAGAGTGAAGCATCATATTTCTGATTTTTAAAATATTGAATTTACTTTTTTAAAAGAAGCCGTAATGCGTTTAAACAAATTTTTCAGACTTTTCTCTGGTGATTGAATGGGTTGAAGTAACAAGCCTTCATATTTTTTACCTCTTAGCAAAAAGTGTTCCATGAAATATCCCGGAGTAAAGCCCCATTTTTGAATAAACGTATAATATCCTTTATTCATTATTGCCCGCCCGGTAGACACTCTGGAAAAATGATATACTTTACTTTCGCCCAATCCCTTAAACAATCTTATTCCCATATTCCACAGCTTCATGGAGAAATCAGGATCAGAATACAGGCCCGGATGAAACTCGACGCTATATCCGCCAATAAAACTCCAAATGTCTTTGTGAACAATATTAGGAGGCCATGTAGCGCCACTCCAATCTTCTTTTTTCAGTGATTGAACCTCGCTCAATAACCGGGCTTCATTGAAATTTTCGATGTTAATCCCATAATTTTTATGAATGACACACGGATTATTCCCCTCATAAGGCTCTATCATTGTAGATGACAAAAAGAAATATTTATGTCCTATCCTCCGGATCTCATTCATCAAAACAGCATCCCATTCAGGACAAACATACATATCATCATTCATAAACAGAATATAATCGGTATGTGATAGCGTGGCGGCTATATTCAGCGCATAGCAGATACCGATATTTTCATTGGAAAAAGTATAATCAATGTCATTTTGTTGTTGTACCCATTCCAGCGTATCGTCGCTTCCTTCGTTGATGTGCACGATTATCTGATGTGAATGAGTGGAATTTAAACGGATACTTTTTATGCACAATTGAAGATACGGCAAATTGTTCCAGGAAGGAATCAGGATACTAAACAAATGGTTTTGTTTAGTCGTCCGATGATACTTCTCGATAACAGTCTCAGATATTGTCATTCAATTAAATTAAAACATTCCAAATAGTATCCGATAAAATCATAAAAGATAGCTGGGTTTTAAGTCCACCGTTTTAAGTTTTGCATTGAGTTCTGATTCAACAAAAAATTAGCTTTAGTAAAAGTACATAATTTACCCGACAACTGCAGTTCAGAAATTTCAATTTGTTAATGTAGATCTTTAACTTTACGCCGTTTCAATTATATTTTTAAATATCTTTGTAATGAAATATTATTCCCATTAATTATCCTTCGATCATTTTCAGCACTTTAATAGAAGCGTATAAAGTTAATTGGACATTAAAATCATTTATAATTTTTCAAAAATGACCTTTTTATCTGTTGTAATCATTACGCTTAATGAAGAAACAAACATTGAAAGATGTATTCTTTCGGTTCTTGAAATAGCAGATGAAATTGTTGTTTTGGATTCTTTGTCGACTGACAGGACCAAAGAGATTTGCCTCAGACATGGGGTGAGATTTATAGAACAACCTTTTTTGGGTTATATAGAACAGAAAAACAAAGCATTGGAATTTGCTAAATATCAACACGTTCTGGCAATGGATGCCGATGAGGCGCTCTCAGAGGAATTAAAAGAATCCATTAAGCATGTGAAAGAGAACTGGAAAGATGATGGATATTATTTTAATAGGCTTACCAGCTATTGCGGCAAATGGATTCGTCATACTGATTGGTATCCTGACCGGAAATTAAGATTATTTGATAAGACCAAAGGAAAATGGAAAGGGGTTAATCCACATGATGCACTTAAACTCATACCACATAGCAGTCAGTCATTTCTGAATGGTGATCTCTATCATTATTCTTATCCATCCATCACCCATCATATTGAAGTAATACAGAATTTCTCTACCATCTCTGCACGGGAAATGTATAAACTTGGGATCAGGGCGAGATGGCCATCGGTGATATTACACCCAACAGTTAAATTTCTGAAATGCTATTTCTTAAAGTTAGGTTTTCTGGATGGGTATTATGGTTTTGTGATATGTGTGATGACTTCATTTTCAACTTTCATGAAATATGTAAAACTTCATGAATTAAATCGCAATCATCCCTCTTAAATCATTATTTAAGACTGCATTTTATTTGTGCTCAGTAGCATTCTCTTTGGTGAAATACTGCAGTGACATGTCTTTACCATCAAACACAGCATATGAAAAATTATGCAGCCAGTCACCCAATATAATCATTCTGCAATCTGTCGATATGGCCTCGTCGGTAGGTTCATGCTGATGACCGAATATAAAGAAATTGATGTCAGGATCAGTGATAAGTTTCTCTTTGCTAAAATGATATAATCGCTCGTCGTTGATGGTTCTCCCGCCATTATTTGCCCAGTTGGCTTCTTTTAGTTTATTGGCATATCTGCTCTTACGCGAAAAATAAAGCGCAAGCCTGGTTCCAATATCCGGATGAATCCAACGGAATAACCACTGGTTGGGTTTAAATTCAAATATTTTTTTCAACATTTTATACCCTTTATCCCCAGGGCCAAGACCATCACCGTGGGCCAAAAATAGATGACGGCCATTAAAAACTTTGATCTGGTATTCACGGTGAAGGTTGATATTCAGTTCCTGAGCCAGGTAATCAAAGGCCCAGATATCATGATTTCCTCTAAAAAGATGAACAGCTATACCGGAGTCAGTGATCTCTGCTAATTTGCCAAATAAACGGACAAATCCTTTGGGGACAACCGTCTTATATTCAAACCAGAAATCAAAGAGATCACCCATCAGATAAATCTCCCGGGCATCTTTACGAATGACTTCAAGCCATTCCACCAGAAGTCGTTCGCGTATCAAACTTGATGCATGATCAGGTATACCTAAATGAAAATCTGAAGCAAAATAGATTTTTTCGCCTTGCAGGAGTTCGAGAGAGCTTGTTTTCAATGTGTTTTCATTTTGGGATATCTCAAATAATTGTTCTTCTTAAAAAACCGAAGATAGCATTTTTTCTTTATCGTTTTGGTGTGTATGAGGGACTTAAATCGCCCGGAGGCAATACTCGATTTATTTCTGAATGATTCTTAATCCTTTTAAGAATCTGTTGAACTCTCAGGTGAAAACCATCAACCAGTTTATTATCCCTATATTTTTTTGAAAGGGCGCTGTCGAGCATTTGAAATAGTTAATATCACGTTCTTCATAAAACAATGGCTGTCTGGAAAACTTAGCATCTATTACCAGCAAAGATGCCAATGCCCCGGGGTTCTTATTTAAAAAACGGGTTGCATCCTCATGTTGTTTTTCCATAATTCCATTAAATATAGAGTCAAGACGGATACGGGTAGTTAAATATTCAGGACTCATATGGCTACTTCTAAACACGAAAGTGATTGAATCAACACGTTTCAGCTTCATCCGGGTGCTATTCCAGTAATTGAGATATAGCTTTGTCTCCTCAGATCCTTTGGTATTCCATGTTGACATAAGATGCAAAGCATCTCCTGTCAGCTTAATTGTTTCTCCTTTATCCCCAATCAATATTGCATCATCGTTCTTTTGGGAAGAGACAACAAAAAAACCGGCCTCTTTTATTTTAACCCTAAAGCTGAATGGTTCATCATCATCTATACTTACAGAATCGATCAGATGAATTACTTTTCCATCAAACTCACTCAACCTTATTATTTTACCTTTTGAGTTTGCCAGGGTACCATTGATCACAATCTCATCAGCTTTTGCTTCCGGAGTTCTTTTACAACTGACTGAAACAACTGTAACAAGGATCAATAAAAACCATATAATGCTGTTTCTCTCTTTTTCCATCATGGTACAGTTATATTTGGCAAAATTAGTCAAACTGGTAATGATAAACAGCACAATTATACAGATCTTACAAAATCAGTGATGAGTTTATCAAATTTCTCTTTCTCACGAAAATGAAAAGAGACTTCAATGGGCAAATAATAAACTGGAATCCCTTTAAACAACAACAATAATGAAGGCTCGAGCAACCGCATGGCATCTTTTTCGGTAGTGATCAATACTTTTCGCTTGGTGAATTGATTATTGTAAGTGGTTTTGACTGCATCAATATCTTCTTTAGTAAATTGATGGTGATCTTTATAATGAATTACGACTAACTCACTACACAATCGTTTTAAATATTGTTCCAATGGATAAGGATTTGCAATACCTGCAAAAAGGATGACTGTATTAATTTGATTTAATCTTAATGGTGGCAATTCAGGAAAAAGTGGTACTGGGAGGCCGTAGGTGATAAAACTAAAAAATATTTTCTGATGCGGTAATGGTTTAATTTTTTCCAGTACAGCCCTTTTACTTAAAGGAGAAAAAACAGGATCGGTCTTTGTTACGATAATGATATCGGCTCGTTTAGCGCCTTTTACGGGTTCACGCAAACGACCAAAAGGCAAGAGATAGTCATTTGAATAGAGGCTGTGAAAATCTGTTAACAGAATTGATAAGCCAGGTTTAACATATCGGTGCTGATAGGCATCGTCTAATATAACAGCCTGTATTCCTGCATGCTCAGCTGCTAATTTTTTAATTCCATGACATCGGTCTTCATCGACAGCAACCAATACATTTTTAAATTTTTTGATATATTGCATGGGCTCATCTCCCACCATAGCAACGGTGGATTCATTATCGGCCAGCACATATCCTTTGGTCTTTCTTAAATAACCTCGACTTATTACGGCAATTTTAAATTGTTTTTGAAGTAACCGCATGAGATATTCTACATGAGGAGTCTTGCCGGTACCTCCTGCTGACAGGTTACCCACACTGATGACAGGAAGCTCAAATCCTACAGATTTAAGCATTCCAATATCAAATAAATAGTTACGAACCCTAATAATAAGGCCGTAGATAAACGAAAATGGGAGTAACAGGATCCTAAGCAAAATCATGCACGAAAGTTAATACTGTTTTTTTAAACAGATGGATAAATAATACTTAATTTTTTAAAGTTTTTTTATTATTTGTTTTAGTGCTATAAATCAAGCGTCGAATTGTGTTTATTCAGTGACTTTTAAACCGCTTAAATATCTTTAGAAAGATTGTTGTATCTTTATCTTTCTTTTAAAATGAAGAAACTTTACATGAAAATCAAAGAAATAGTCAACGAACTGGAAAAGATTGCGCCCCTGGCACTACAGGAGTCATATGACAATGCTGGTTTATTGATTGGAAATGCTGGCAATGAATGTACGGGTGCATTAATTACACTCGATGTTACAGAAAAAGTACTGGAAGAAGCTATTTCAAAAAAAGCCAACCTGATCATTTCTCATCATCCGCTTATCTTTGGTGGGCTAAAAAAAATCACCGGTACCACTACAACAGAAAGAATAGCAATTAAAGCAATAAAAAACGATATCGCTATCTATGCCATACATACCAACCTTGATAATATCATTGAAGGTGTCAATGACATGATCTGTCAAAAGATAGGGCTGAAAAAACTCAGTCCACTTGTTCCGGGACAAAAACAACTCCGGAAATTAATCACCTATTGTCCGATTGACTATGCTGATAAGGTGAGAAACGCCATCTTTGAAGCCGGGGCTGGCCATATAGGGAAATACGATTCATGTAGCTTCAACAGCATGGGTACTGGCACATTTAAAGCAGGCATAGGTGCTAATCCATTTGTAGGAGAACTCAATGAACTTCATCAGGAATCAGAAACCAGAATAGAAACGATCTTCCCGTTTTTTTTAGAGCACAAAATAATCAAGGCGCTTCTTTCTTCGCATCCCTATGAAGAAGTAGCCTATGATATCTATCAACTGGAAAACAAAAACCCACTTACGGGGTCAGGGATGAAAGGAATACTGGAAAATCCTTTATCAAAAAATGATTTTCTTACACTTTTGAAAAATCTTTTCAAGACCGGATGTATCCGATATTCCGATTTTAAGGAGAGGCCGATTAAGTCTGTCGCAGTATGTGGTGGGTCAGGTAGTTTTTTAATAAATAAAGCATTAAGTGCCGATGTAGATGCATTTATTACCGGAGATATTAAATATCACGAATTTTTTATCCCTGAAGGGCGCATTCTGCTTGCAGATATAGGTCATTATGAGAGTGAACAGTACACAAAAGAGTTATTATTCAACCAAATTACAAAAATATTTCCTACTTTTGCAATTCGAATATCAGATCATAATACAAATTCGGTAAATTACTTTTAAAACAAAATATCAGGATCTATATGTCAAAGCAAATCAAAGATAATCTCTCAAGTGAAACTCCGATCGAGGAAGTTAAAAGCATCATGGGTTTCAAACCAGGCGAAGCTGATTCGGAAGAGAATATTGAAGTATCTATTGAGCGTAAATTATTCGCCCTCTTTTCGGTACAACAAATCGATTCACAGATCGACAAGATCCGTATTATCAGAGGAGAACTTCCTTTGGAAGTTGAAGATCTGGAAGATGAAATCGTTGGACTGCAAACACGTATCGATAACTATATTACTGACATTGAAAGCTCAGAACTTCAGGTTACAGAAAAAGAGTTGGCAATCAAAGAAAGTCTGACACTCATCAAACGATATGAAGAGCAACAAAACAATGTTCGTAATAACCGTGAGTATGACTCTTTGACCAAAGAAATCGAATATCAGAATCTCGAGATCCAGCTTGCTGAAAAACGAATTCGTGAGTTTTCATCATCCCTCATCATCAAAAAGGACGAGATTGAGAAGGCACAAAAGGTGTTGGAAGAACGCAAGAACGATCTGGAGATGAAGAAGGCTGAACTTACAGACATCATCGCTGAAACCGAAAAAGAAGAAATAATGCTTCATCGTAAGAGCGAAGACAATCAGAAATTCATTGAATCAAGATTACTTACTGCCTATAAGCGTATCCGTAAAAATGCACGCAATGGTCTTGCCGTCGTTCCTATTGAGCGTGATGCATGTGGTGGTTGCTTCAGCAAAATACCTCCGCAGCGTCAATTGGATATCCGTATGCATCGCAAAGTTATTGTATGTGAATATTGTGGACGTATTCTTGTTGACCAGGCAATTGTTGATGCTGTAAACAACATTTAAAAAAAATTGATTAAATTTGTAACGGAAGCACCTTAGGTTCTTCCGTTTTTTTTTAAACAAGAAATTAAGCATATCATGAAAAAAATTCTGTTTGTATTGTTCTTGTTAGCCTCTCCCTTGTTCATCAAAGCTTCATTCAATTTCAATCAGAATTGCAAAGAGGCCTTTGATCTGCTTATCAGTTTGCGCTTTAACGAAGCACACAAACTGATTGCAAATGAAAAAAACATAAACCCTGATAATGCCATTCCATATTTCCTGGATAATTATATAGATTTTCTTGGTTCCTTTATTGGAGAAGAAGAGGCCTCGTTTAAACAATATACAGCTGCCATGGCTGTCCGCAAGAAACGCATAGAACAGGAAAATTCAGATTCACCTTACTACAAGTATTGTCTGGCAACAATGGATATGCAGGTTGCATTTACCCGGATGAAATTCGGAGAATATATTAAAGCTGCAGCAGAAATAAACAAGGCATATCGTCTTTTGGAACGCAACAATCATGAATTCCCAGATTTTATCCCTCAGAAACTGTCATTGGGGATGTTGCATACCCTCATCGGGAGTATTCCTGATAAATATGATTGGATCCGAAAGGCAACAGGCCTGAAGGGATCTGTAAATGGTGGGATAACTGAAATGCAACAGGTGTTTGATATCTCACAAAGCAATCCAAAATGGAAATACCTTCAAAACGAATCGCTTTTCCTTCTGAGTCTTACCTCTATTAATCTGGCAGCGGATAAATCGTTTTCAGAAAAAATATTAAACTGGTATAACAAAGATGAAGGGATGGATCTTGTTCGTGAAAACCCATTGATGGCATATTGCAAAGCAAACCTGTGTTTTAAACGGGGACTGAATGACCAGGGTATCCAGATATTGACTTTCAGACCAACGGGGCCTAAATTTTTTCATTTCCATTACCTGGATTATCTCCTGGGTGTTGCAAAACTTAACAGGTTGGATAACGATGCCTGGGCTTATCTGATAAACTTCACCGCTAACTTCAAAGGGAAGAATTTTATCAGGGCAGCCTACCAGCGTATAGCATGGAACTATTTGATTAATGGCGACATGAGAAAATATTTTGAATATATGAACCGGATTCCACTTACTGGTGACAATACTACCGATTCGGATAAAAAAGCACTTTCTGATTTAAAATCAGGAGAGATACCTGACACACATTTGCTTAAGGCTCAACTGTTGTTTGATGGTGGGTATTATGATCGTTCTTTGGAAGAACTGGCTGCCTATAATCAAAGCTCTGGCAAGACAGAACATCATTCCATTGAATATCTGTACAGACTAGGCAGAGTTTATCATGAGTCAGGAAAAATAACAGAGGCACTGCGGTATTATAATCTAACGATTGAAAAAGGAGAGGATAAACCTTGGTATTTTGCTGCCAATGCAGCATTACAAATCGGAATGATCTATGAGAACATGAAAAAATATGACCTCTCCCGTACTTTTTATAAGAAAAGTCTGTCGATGAATCCTACCGAATACAAGAACAGCATATCACAAAAGGCAGAAGCAGGATTAAGCAGGATAAACAAATAAAAAAGCTGCCGGAGTTCTATAACTCCGGCAGCTTTTACAACCAACACATTTTCAATCCAATAGAGCTATTTTCATTAAACTGTTTAGAACTTCAATCCGAAAGTAGCCATAAACATATTATTCGTAGTCTTTAACGGAGCTTTGTTTGTAGGATCTATTCCATACAAATAATAATCCTCTGTCATAGAGTAACTGGTAAAAGCAAAGTCAATGAAGTAGTTCTGTGTTCTGTAACCAAAGCCTAAAGAGGCTAAGTTACCGGAACCATCATTTACACTTGATTTATAAGGACTACCGAAAAAGCCATAACCTGCACGGAAACTCATTTGTCCATAACGATACTCGCCACCAAGACGAAAGTTAGAAGTAGCTTTATATTTATCTACTATATTTTGATTCTCATTCGTGAAATCTGCAGAAGGACTCAGTCTTGCTTTTGAATAATCCACCATTTCATAATCAGCAGAGATAAGACCCGATTTGCCGATAATAAATGCAGCGCTACCAATGAATTTCAAAGGGGTAGTCAGGTCAAATGTATAATTACCCAATGGAGAATTCGCAACGGCACTCAATGTATTATCGGTAAAATTTGATGAGATGGATGAATTGTAATCAATATTTAATTTACTGAATATAGATGGCGTATGAAGAGCAGCTCCCAGTCGTAACCAATCTGTTGCTCTGACGATGACACCCAATTTTAGATTATATCCGGTTCCTTTTATCAACTGATAATCGTATTTATTAAAAGAATTTAAAAGAGGAATGGCATTAGCATTGTCATTTTCAGTATAGTTTGAAGTTTCCTCATACCGCAGAGAAAGAACGCCAAGAGAAGCACCAAAATATATTCTATCCATATAATTTCCCGATCCTGCAAATACTGTTTCGCCCAGATATCCATTGGTAGATACTGCTTTGGTCTGATTAATACCAGGGAAAGGAGTCACTCCAAGAATATCGGCAGTGTAAATATTTTGCGCGGTGTTAGGACGATAGATGAGATTAGCATCATAAGCAAGCTTAGTATCGAAAGCACCAAGATCAGCAGGGGCAGTTCCATTTGACCGGTTTACATAGTCAACCATTAATGATGTCTTTGGATTATTACCATTGATCAGATAATTGTTATTGAAAGTGGCTAGACGATTATATCCAAACCCGAACTGGAAGTTTTTCCAGTCACCCGAGGCACCGTTATTTGAATTATCCATAACAAGTACTGCTCCGATACTACCAATATTAAAACTGCTTTTAGAATCATCAGCATAGGTACCGTTATAGGTAGCAGATATTTTGCTGGTATTAAAAGATGGAGTAAAAGAAATTTCAGATCGTTTATACATTCCCATACCGGCAGGGTTAGTGCTTACTGCTGAGAAATCAGCACCAACAGCGCCATATGCTCCTGCCAGTCCCCAATAACGGGCAGAACCACCATATTGAATTCTGCTGAAACGCAATGCATCTACTTCATTCTGAGCAATAACTGCTGTAGTAGCAACAATTGTAGTTACTAGTAATAATATTAGTTTTTTCATAGTAGCATAATTTTTAATTACTTAACAAATTTACCTGCGAGGACCTGTAGATGAACTACCTGAAGAACTACCAGAAGAGCTTGATCCTGATTCACGGCTATTCCCTCCTCCTGATGGAGCAGAATATGTTTGAGCAGGAGCTGAATAGGTCTGGGCAGGGGCTGAATAGCTCTGTACAGGTGCAGAATAAGTACTACGCGATGGACTGTTGTAATTAGCCGGGGCTGAAGATTCCTGACGATAGCTATTATAATTACTTACTCGGCCCTGGCTGCCAGATGGTGTCTGATAGGTCCTGGGTGGGGCATATCTCTGAGGATCGGAGACAGACCGTTGAGGAGCCTGATACGAATTATATACATTAGGATTTCTATAACCCGGACTGGTATATTCATTGCCAGAACGTGGTCTCGAATTAGCAGGAGTGTAATACTGTCGAGGAGCTGCAGTCTGTTGCGGCTTGGTGTAACGAACGGTTCCACTATTCGGAGACTGACTTCCAACTGCTCTGTCTTTGAAATAACCACTTTGTTGTTGTTGCATTGAACGGACATCAACTCTCTTACTATTTACGGGTTGGTTCTTAGCAGGATTAGAAACATAACGGTTTACATCATTACGGTTTAGTTGTTCTCTTGTATATGAACCCGGAACACGCTGTGCAAGCATAGATGAGGGTCCAAAAAGGTTACTACCTCTGATTGCAGTACCGTCTTGATTAACAGCACCGGCTTTCAGTCCGGTGTTAGCCTGACCACCTGAAGTATTCATTATTTCACGACCATTATTAGGGGAATTCACATTTAATGCTCCTGGTCCACCTGCCCCGGAAAAAGCAGTATAGTGTTGACTGAATGCAGTACGTTGAGCAGGTGTCGGTCCATTGGAGGCTGAACCTTCACGACGTGGCCCATAATATGTTCTTGAGTTTTGATCATAACTATTGCTATAACCCCCGCCATAACTATAGATTCCACCATAATATCCTGATCCATAACCTAAGCCGTAGCCGCCATAACCCAATCCATACCCACCATTACCAAAACCATAATAATCAAAACCGAATGGAGAATAGAACGGATCATAAAAGCCATTGAATGGAGAATACATACCCCAGCTAAATGAGAATGGATCCATATAAATAGCCATGCCCGGATTCATTCCCCAGCTTGAATAAATACTCGAACCCCAATATCCGGGATTATAGTCATACCAATAACGATTGGTATAAAAATCATGGTAATAGTCATTAAATGGACTGTATTGGAATCTTCTTATACGTGATGCATAAGAATAGTCGTAATAATCATCATAATTGAAGTTATTATCTGTGACATATGCCGCCGAATCCATCAATGACTTAGATATCTGTGGATTGCTACCATTGTTCCCAATATATAATTTGCTGGGGATGATTGAGTCAGCCTTTACAGCAACCTGCCTGGTTGATTTGTGCAACAAAGGTGATTTATTTTGTACGATAGTAGACTGATCGTTAGGGCTATAATAGACTTCATCATAACTCCGTCCCTGATTCTGGACAGTACAAGCGGTGAGCGCGCTAAGTACCACAAAGACCGATGTGATAATTTTTTTCATGACGTTTTCCTCCAATTCTTAAGATATATTCTAACTGCCGGGGCATATTCCTTATTATTTTGTAACTTTGCGACGGTAATTATCAACGATTTCAATACAAATTTTGTACCACAAGAAGCAAATGGCAAAAGATTTTCCTTCAAGAGCAGAAAATTATTCACAATGGTATAATGACCTGGTGATCAAAGCAGACTTAGCAGAAAATTCTGCCGTCAGAGGCTGCATGGTAATCAAACCATCTGGTTATGCCATTTGGGAAAAGATGCAGGCCGTCCTGGATAAGATGTTTAAAGACACCGGACACGTAAATGCATATTTTCCTTTATTCATTCCAAAATCATTCTTCAGCAAAGAGGCCAGCCATGTAGCAGGCTTCGCCAAAGAATGTGCTGTTGTCACTCATTACCGTTTAAAGAACTCTCCAGACGGCAAAGGTATAATAGTTGACGAAGATGCCAAACTGGAAGAAGAATTAATTGTTCGTCCGACATCAGAAACTATTATCTGGGATACTTATCGCGGTTGGATCAAGTCATGGCGTGACCTCCCGCTATTGGTAAACCAATGGGCAAATGTAGTGCGTTGGGAGATGCGAACGAGATTATTTTTGCGTACAACTGAATTTTTATGGCAGGAGGGTCACACAGCCCATGCCACAAGGGAAGAAGCGATTGCAGAAGCTGAACAAATGTTACGTGTTTATGCCGACTTTGCCGAAAACTTCATGGCTGTACCTGTGCTAAGAGGCACAAAATCACCCAATGAACGCTTTGCAGGAGCTTTGGAAACATATTGTATCGAAGCGCTCATGCAGGATGGCAAGGCACTTCAGGCCGGAACATCACATTTCCTGGGAGAGAATTTCGCAAAAGCATTTGATGTTAAGTTCCTGAGCAAGGAAAACAAACTGGAATATGTATGGGCAACCTCATGGGGTGTCTCAACACGTCTGATGGGAGCACTCATCATGGCACATTCCGATGACAATGGTTTGGTATTGCCTCCAAAGCTGGCACCTACACAGGTAGTCATCATTCCTATCTATAAGAACGATGAGCAACTGGCTGTAATCAGTGAAACGGCTAATAAGATCAAGAACAATCTATTGGCTAAAGGGATAAGCGTTAAATATGATGACCGCGTCACACAGAAACCGGGTTGGAAATTTAATGAATATGAATTCAAAGGAGTGCCGGTACGCATTGCAATCGGACCCAGAGATCTTGAAAATGGAACAGTCGAAGTAGCACGTCGCGACACTTTGGAAAAAGCTGTTTACCAGATCATCGATATCGAGAAGAAAATAGAACATCTGCTCGAAAATATTCAAGACAATATGTTTCAGAAGGCATTGGCTTTCCGTGATGAGAACACCCGTTTGGCCGATACATGGGAAGAATTCAATACACTGCTTGACACCAAGGCTGGATTTATCCTTGCACATTGGGATGGGACACCGGAAACCGAACAAAAGATCAAAGACGAAACCAAGGCAACGATCCGTTGTATTCCTTTAGACAACAAGCTTGAAGCAGGCAAATGTATCTATTCCGGAAAACCCTCAACCCAACGTGTTGTCTTTGCCAGGGCTTACTAAAAGCAGCATAATCTTAAACTGATATCATTTAGAGACGCAATATTTTGCGTCTCTTTTGTTTTAGAAATAAATAGGTTCAGCCACTAATTTCTCTCAGAATCATTAACTCGATTTATTTCTGATCCGTATTCAACATATAAGGCAGGGCAATGGCAAATAAAATTCCAGCAACTCCCAACCACTGAAAAATGCTAACCTTTTCGTTTAATATCAGCACAGAAACGATCACGACCACAGGGAGTTCAACAGCGCTGATTATTGTTCCAAGCGC
>Ga0224524_1000470_pt1 | contig 15607 bp, 19 predicted proteins | sample CFST75metaG_FD_179895 | JGI IMG/M metagenome (GOLD analysis project Ga0224524, IMG submission 179895) | Peat soil microbial communities from Stordalen Mire, Sweden - C.F.S.T75 | ecosystem: Environmental > Terrestrial > Soil > Wetlands > Peat | place: Sweden: Norrbotten County, Stordalen Mire... | reverse complement strand
GAATCAATCCGTTTAAGCGGCCAAGGCGAGGCAGGCGAGAAAGGTGCCCCGGCCGGAGATTTATATTTGCGCATTAAATTGCAAGCGCATAAAAAATTTACCCGCGATGGCTATGATGTTAGATCGGAAGAAAAAATTAGTATCAAACAAGCGATTTTGGGCGATAAGATTGAGGTTGAAACTGTCCACGGAATGGTAAAATTAAAAATTCCCGAAGGAACGCAATCAGGCACCATATTTAAACTCAAAGAAAAGGGAATAAGCAAGCTTCATAATCGCGGTATTGGTGATCAATACATAAAAATTACTGTTAAAATTCCTAGTGGAGTAAATAAAAAACAAAAACAATTATTAGATGAACTAGATATTTAATTTTTTTGTGTTAGTATAATTTTTTTTCGGTGTTAATATAATTTTAAAAAAAGAAGGCTGTCGATTTAAAACCGACAGCCTTTTGTTTTGCGTTTATTTTATTTCGCCTTTTCTGGGGCGATTTAAAACATATGTTTTGCTTCTTTAAAATGGCCAGTTTCTGTTTTTTTAAAATCCGGAAAACCATTATTTAAAGCAAGTGATATATTTTCATCATCCTGCGGTTCTTGTCCGCTGGTTGAGAAAATATATTTTTCCCCGGGTACATAGATAGCTCCTTGTGGGTAGCCTTCGCTGGCTGATTGTGCCGAGCTGGTATGCCCTTCAGACAAGTGGCGAAATAGTTGCCGTCCTTTTCCCAGAGAAAAGTCCAAATATTTGGCGCCTTTTTCCACTGAGAAGCTTCCAATCGGGAAACAAACGATTAATTCGCCGGTTTCGGCATCAAAGACGGATATGTAAGCGCCACCTCTTCTTTTATCAAGCGTAAGTGCGCTATTATATTGTCTGATTAGCGCCTTTACTAATTTATGCATTTTAGGCACTGACTTGAGCACCTCATCATAGCAATCTTTCATCGGTTTCTCTCCTTTGTTTTTCAAATTTATAATTAAGATAAATAACAACCAGATAAATCGTGGTTGTGCCTGCGTTTAGAATTATCAGCGGCCATTTTAAAATGGCAATAGAGTAAATCAGCCAGAAAGCGGAAGTAGAAAAAAATATTATGACATATTTAATGCTAAAAGCGCCGAGTCCTCTGTTTCTAATAAATTCAATAAATTGCTCAATGGTTATTGGGCAAATTAAAATGACAATTACCAGCAAAACATAATTTTTTTGCGGGATGAAGATCATCGCCGGGACAACCAGGAAGCCAAGAAGACTAAGAATGACTTCTTTTCTACTAAATCCCTTGAACTTATGCAGGCCTATTAATATAGGAATATAGAGAAAGCCGATAGCGCCGTTAAAAGTGATGGCAATGCTATTTTGGGCAATCCCATAAATAAAGAAGCTAAAAAAATACCAGAAATTATAAACAAAAAATAAAATTTTGATTGTTTCTCCTGATTTTTCTCTCCAGATTTTATTATTTTGTGCAATTGCTCCATATCCCTGCATAATAGAGAAACAGATGGTGGCGATTGCACTAATAGATAAAGCGTTGAGTCCAAAATTTTGGTATTCAATGCTATTTTTTAAGATTTCAAGCACACCTTTGTCCTCCTTTCTTTTACTAAAAATGATTGTTAAATTACGATATTTTCCAGATATATTATAATATTTTTATATATTTGTCAATATTTATTAAAGACCTTTAAATTTTGTTGACTTTTAACCCATTGATGCTAAAATATAGGTGTATTTATTATTAATTCTACCTAAATTTATGTGTAATTGGTTTAAAAAATTATTTGGTTGCAAATGTGATGGTAAATGTGCTTGCAAGCATTGTGATCATCATGAAGATAAGGCTGATGTTAAAGAGCCAGTTGCCAATACACCGGTAAATGAAGCAAAGCCTGAAGTAAACCAGGAAGCAAATGTTGAAAAAGTTCAGTAAAATTTTTTTAAAAAAAATAAAAAACGCTTTTTAGCGTTTTTTATGTGTAAATATTCAAATAAATAAGTATATATACCCATGTTTATCGATACCCATGCCCATGTTAATTTTGCTGCTTTCCGTGACGACGCCGAAGAGGTGATTCGTCGTTCTTTGGATAATGATACCTGGATGATACTTGTCGGTGCGGAATTTAAAACTTCTAATCGAGCTTTGCATTATGCAAATAAGTACGAAAAAGGTGTTTATGCGGCCGTCGGTCTCCATCCTATCCATTTAGAGGAAGGCGTCGTTGATAGTCTCGAAGAAGACAATTCATATAGTTTTGCCCCGCGCTTTGAGGAGTTTGATTATGGCAGTTATGAAAAACTTGCCAAATTTGAAAAGGTAGTGGCAATTGGCGAAATCGGCCTTGATTATTACCATTTAGATCCGACCAAGGACGTTAGTGCGATTAAAAAAAAGCAGCATTTAGTTTTTGCTCAGCAATTACTTTTAGCCCGCAGCTTAGATTTGCCCGTAATTATTCATTGCCGCCAAGCACATGATGATCTTTTAGAAATTCTTCAGGAATTTAAAAAAGAATACGGACATATTATTCCCAACGATCATCCTTGGGGCGTTATTCATTGTTTTTCGGGTGATGAAGACTTAGCTTGGAAGTATTTTAAATTAGGTTTAATTATTTCTTTTACTGGTTTAATTACTTTCAGTAAGCAATGGGATGATTTGATTAGAAAGATACCGCTTGATAAGATTATGATTGAAACTGATACACCGTACATGACCCCGGAACCATATCGTGGACAGAGAAACGAGCCGGTTTTAGTTCAATATGTAGCGAACAGAATCGCGGATATTAAAGGATTGAAAGTGGAAAAAATTGCCGAGGTTACAACCAGAACAGCTCGAGAATTATTCCGAATTTAACCAGAAAATTAAAAAAAAGTAAAAATCCGAATATTGACAGGTAGGCAATTATGCGCTATAAGAAATAAGGTACCCTTTTTGGAAAAAGGGCCAATAAGCCCTTTTTATTTTTGCGCTAATATTATGAAAAACGAATCCTGGTCCCTGGCCCTAAGAGTCATGGCGAGATTATCTGGCTGGATTGCTTTTCCAATCATCATTGGCACTTTTTTAGGCCAGTGGTTGGATCAAAAATTCAACACGAAACCATGGTTGCTCCTGGCGACTATCGGCGTCGCTTTTCTGATTTCTATGTATGGCTTAGTTATTAACGCCATGAAAGAAATAAAAAATATTGACGCCGAGTACAGCGCTAAAAAAGAAAAAAATAATTTAAATACGAAATAAAATGGCCGAGGAAATTATTCATGAGAATACACTATACGCCGAACCGATTGCTCATATCGGAAATTTTCCGATTACCAATTCTTTAGTAACATCAGGTGTCGCTCTACTTATTATTGTTACTTTATGTGTAATTATTAGTCGTAATATTAAAAAAGTTCCAACTGGGTTGCAGAATGCTTTGGAAATGATTATTGAAGGTTTTCTTGGTCTCTTTGATAGTGTCACTGGCAGCCGCGCTAAATCTTTAAAGTTTGCCCCTTTAGTTTTGGCTTTTTTCTTTTTCGTTTTGATTAATAATTGGATGGGAATTTTGCCTGGGGTTGGCTCTATTGGCCAGATTGTGCAAACTGCTGATGGTAAATTTTTCATTCCTTATATGCGCGGCGGTACAGCTGATTTAAATACTACTTTAGCCCTCGCTACAATCGCCGTTGTTATTAGTCATATTTTGGGTGTTATTTCAGTTGGTGCTTGGAAATATTTAAATAAATTTATAAATATCAAAGCATTCTTGGAAATTCCAGGAAAAATCAGAAAAGATCCAAGTGTTTTATTAGTTAATCCGATTAAAGCTTTTGTTGGTTTAATTGAAATTATCAGTGAGTTAGCTAAAGTTGCCAGTCTTTCTTTCCGGTTATTCGGTAATGTATTTGCGGGTGAAGTTTTACTAGCCTCCATGTCTGCTATCTTAGCTTATGGTATTCCGATTCCTTTCCTATTTTTGGAAATATTAGTTGGCCTGATTCAAGCCTTAATTTTCGCGATGTTAGTTTTAACATATATGACCATTAATACGACGGCCGAGGAGCACTAAATAAAAGGATATTAAAGAGTGGTGTTAGTTTAAATTTACAATTAATTAAAATATAAATAATTTAAAAAATCTATGGAAACAGCTATGTTAGCCAAAGCCATCGCCATCGGCGTTGGTGCTATTGGTCCGGGTCTTGGTATCGGTCTTATCGGTGCTAAAGCGATGGAAGCAATTGGTCGCAACCCAGAAGCCGTCGGTAAAATTTTAGTACCGATGTTGCTTATCTCCGCTTTTGCCGAAGCTATCGCTATTTATGCGTTAGTTATTGCCTTCAGTATCAAATAATCGTTTGACGAATTTCCTCTGACTCGCTTCCGCTTCAGCGTGGCGCATGTCGGAGGAAAACGCTAGATTATTATTAAAATTTATATGGAATCATTAATTTCAACCTTTCACGTTGATCTCAAGTTATTTATCGCGCAGCTTGTAAACTTTGCGATTGTTTTTTCAGTTCTATACTTTTTTGCTTTCAAACCATTAGTTAAGACCATGTCTGACAGAACAGAAAAAATTGATAAAAGCTTAAAAGATGCGGACGAGATTGAAAAGCGCTTAGCTTTAACAGAAAAAGAAAGAGAAGAAATTATTATTGCTGCCAAAAAGCAAGCTAGTTTGATTGTAGAAGAAGCAGCTGCCCGCGGCGAAGAAAGAAAAAATGAATTAGTTGCTAAAGCGAAAGAAGAAATCGGCCAAGTTATTAATAATGAAAAAGAAAAATTAGTTAGAGATAAAGCGGAAACCTTGAAGGAGATTAAAAATGAAGTGGCTGATTTAGTTATTTTAACTGTGGAAAAATTATTGAATGAAAAAATGACTGGCGATAAGGACAAAGAATTAATTAAGAAAATGGTTAAGTAATTATGAAAATATCCGCACAACAATACGCTAAAAGTTTGTATGATTCTGTAATAGACAAGAATGAAAAAGAAGTTAAGGCTGTCTTGAAAAATTTTGTCGCTCTTTTAGGAAGAAATAGAGAATTAAATCGGGCAGATGAAATCATGGCTATTTTTGTTGAGTCTTGGAATAAAGCTCATGGCGAATTGAGCGCCGAATTAATCAGTGCGCGCGAACTTGGTAAAGTAACCAGAGATATGGTTGTTAGTTATTTACAAGAGAAAACTGGCGCCAAAACAGTTACATTAGATGAAACTGTTGATCAGAAATTAATCGGCGGTTTTGTTTTAAAATATGATAGTAAGATTTTGGATGCTAGCCTAAAAACTAGTTTAGATGAATTAAAAAATAAAATTAGCAATTAGATAAATAGATAAATAAAATCATATGTCAACTACAAAGGATTTCATTATTGAACAGCTGAAATCGGAAATCTCCGGTTACAAGGCTGAAATCAGTGAAAAATCAGTGGGAAAAGTTCTCAAAGTTTCCGACGGCATCGCTCTCGTTTCCGGTTTAGCCGAAGCGATGATGAGCGAAATTTTAACGTTTAAGACAGAAAAAGGCGAGGTTGCTGGTGTGGCTTTAAACTTAGAAGAAAATCAAGTTGGTGCTATTATTTTGGGCGATTGTACAACAATTAAAGAAGGCGATGAGGTTCAAGCGACAAAAAGAATTTTGGAAGTCCCGGTTGGTGAAGCGATGATTGGACGCGTGGTTAATCCTTTAGGTGAACCGATGGATGGCAAGGGAAAAATTGAAACCACAAAATTCTATCCGATTGAAAAAATTGCTCCAGGTGTAATCACGCGTGCTTCTGTTAAAGAGCCGGTTCAAACCGGTATTAAGGCTATTGATGCCATGATTCCAATTGGACGTGGTCAGCGTGAACTTATTATTGGCGACCGCCAATTAGGTAAGACCGCGATTGCGATTGATACGATTATTAATCAGAAAGGCCAAAACATGAAATGTATTTATGTGGCTATTGGTCAAAAGGAATCTAAAATTGCTAATATTGTCGCGAAGTTAACTGAGGCTGGTGCGATGGAATACACGACTGTTGTTTTAGCTGGCGCTTCTACCTCCGCTTCCTTATTATATATTGCTCCCTATGCCGGTTGTGCGATGGCGGAATATTTTTGCGATAAAGGTGAAGATGTTTTAGTTGTTTACGATGATTTATCTAAACATGCAGTTTCTTATCGTGAGATTTCCTTGTTACTTCGCCGCCCACCAGGACGTGAAGCTTATCCGGGTGACGTTTTCTATTTGCATTCCCGTTTACTTGAAAGAGCTTGTAAATTAAATAAAGATTTTGGCGGCGGCTCTATTACCGCTTTACCAATTATTGAAACTCAAGCGGGAGATTTATCCGCTTATATTCCGACTAACGTTATTTCTATTACTGATGGTCAAATTTTTTTGGAACCGGATTTATTCTACAAAGGCAACCGTCCAGCCGTAAATGCTGGTTTATCTGTTTCCCGTGTCGGTTCATCAGCCCAAATTAAAGCCATGAAAAAAGTGGCCGGCAAGATGCGTCTTGAGGCGGCTCAGTATCGTGAATTGGCGGCCTTTGCTCAATTCGGTTCCGACCTTGATGTTGATACAAAAAAGAAATTAGACCGAGGACAAAGATTATATGAAATCTTTAAGCAAGATCAATATCAACCTTTATCAGTTGAAAAACAAGTATTAGCTTACTACGCTTTAATCAACGGTTTCATGGATAATGTTCCGGTGGAAAAAGTTCGCGAATTTGAAGCTGGTTTGTATAAATATGCTGATTTAAATGACGCGGTTTTAAAGCAAATTGTCACCAAGAAAGAAATTGATGCTGAAATTGAAGAAATGCTTAAAAAATTAATTGATGATTATAAAGCTACAGTAGATTATTTAATAAAGTAAATCGTTAATCAAGAATATGGCCAAGACAAAGGAAATCTCACGCCGCATTAAGTCTGTCACGAGCACGAAAAAAATTACGAAAGCCATGGAAGTCGTGTCAGCCGCGAAGATGAGAAAAGCAATTGAAGCCGTTTTGAAAACTCGCACTTATGCTAATTTAAGTTGGGAGACGGTTTTGCATTTGGCCAAACTTGAAGCCAGTAAGAACGAGTCTTTACATCCTCTTTTAAAGCCGCGAAAAAAAATTAATAAGGTGGCCATTATTTTAATTACCTCCAATCGTGGTATGTGCGGTGCTTATAATGCCGCCGTTATTAATAAAGCAAAAGAATCGATTGCTAAGCACCCGATACCGACGGATTTTATTTTGGTTGGTAAAAAGGGTGGTATTGTTCATCGTCAGAATTATGAAGTGGCGGCCGAATTTACTAAAAGCGATATTATAACCGATGCGCGTGAAATTTATCCGATTGTAAAAATGGCTCTGAGCGATTATGCTCGCAAAAAATACGATAAAATATTAGTTGCTTATACCGATTTTGTTAATCCGGCCAAGCAGATTCCTCGTGTTAAACAATTGATTCCAGTTGAGGTTGAATCTAGGGATGAATATTTAGGCATAGTTGGTAGGGATAATAATGTTGGTTTAACTCAAGAAATGGCCGACGAGAAAGCCAAGAAACATTTAAGTGGTGATGGCTATAGCTATGAGTACACTTTTGAACCTAGTCCGCGTGTGGTTTTGGATAAGATGATTCCACGTTTAGTTGAAATTCAATTATACCAAGCAGTCCTTGAGGCTAATGCTTCAGAACACAGCGCCAGTATGACCGCTATGCATCAAGCAACCGAAGCGGCTAATGACATGATTAATGAATTAACATTATTTTATAATAAAGCGCGTCAAGCCGGTATTACTGCGGAAATCGCAGAAATTAGTGCGGGCGCCAATGCTTTAGCGGAATAAATATAAAAAATAATTTAAATAATATGAGTGAGACTAAGCAAAACATCGGGGTCGTCAAGCAGGTTATCGGCGTGGTTGTCGATGTCCATTTTGAGGATAATTTACCCGAAATATATAACGCCCTAGAGATTGATTTAAATGGAAAAAAATTAACGCTTGAAGTTGAACAGCATATTGGTTCCAATGTTGTCCGTTGCGTGGCCATGGGTTCAACTGACGGTTTAAGAAGAAGCGACAAAGTTGTTGATACGGGAATGGCTATTTCTGTGCCGGTCGGCAAAGAAACCCTGGGTCGCATTTTTAACGTTTTAGGCGAAGTGGTTGATGGTGGCGCGCCGGTAAAAACTGCAAAAAAATATCCGATTCACCGCAGCGCACCAAGTTTCATGGACCAATCAAACAGTACTGAAATTTTAGAAACCGGTATTAAAGTGGTTGATCTTATTTGCCCGATTGTTAAAGGCGGTAAAGTCGGTATGTTCGGTGGCGCCGGTGTTGGTAAGACGGTTATTATTCAAGAATTAATTCATAATATTGCTTCTGAACATGGTGGTTATTCAGTTTTCGCTGGCGTGGGTGAACGTACACGTGAAGGTAATGACTTGTATAATGAATTTAAGGAGTCTGGCGTTATTGATAAGGTCTCAATGGTCTTCGGTCAAATGAACGAACCACCAGGATCACGCGCTCGCGTCGCCTTATCTGGTCTTTCCATTGCTGAATATTTTCGTGATGAAAATAATCAGGATGTTTTATTCTTCGTTGATAATATTTTTCGTTTTACTCAAGCCGGCTCAGAAGTATCCGCTCTTTTAGGACGTATGCCTTCGGCCGTTGGTTATCAACCAACTTTAGCATCTGAAATGGGAGAACTCCAAGAACGTATTACTTCAACCAAAAATGGTTCTATTACTTCTATTCAAGCGGTTTATGTTCCGGCTGATGATTTAACCGATCCGGCGCCAGCGACAACTTTTGCTCATTTGGATTCAACCGTTGTTTTGTCTCGCTCTTTATCAGAACTTGGTATTTATCCGGCTGTTGATCCGTTGGATTCTTCATCGGTTATTTTGGATCCAAAAATTGTCGGCGCCGAACATTATGAAGTTGCTCGTGGTGTCCAGAAAATTTTACAGCGTTATAAAGAATTACAGGATATTATTGCAATTTTAGGCATGGAAGAATTATCAGTTGAAGATAAAATTATTGTTGCTCGTGCCCGTAAGATTCAAAAATTCTTATCCCAACCTTTCTTCGTTGCGGAAACATTTACTGGCCGTTCCGGTAAATATGTAAAATTATCTGATACGGTTCGCGGTTTTAAAGAAATTCTTGACGGAAAACACGACGACAAGCCTGAAGATAATTTCTATATGAAAGGTGGAATTGAAGAGATTAATGAATAATAAATAGTTTTCTTATGTCTCAAAAGACAATAAAATTTGAAATCGTTACTCCGGAACGCGTCGTCTTAAAACAAGATGCGCTTCAAGTTACGGTACCAACAACGAGCGGCGAAATCACTATTTTGCCGGATCATATTCCGTTGATTTCTATTTTGAAACCGGGAGTCATTGAAGTTAAACGAGTTGATAACGTAATTGAAGTTATGGCGGTTTCTGATGGATTTATTGAAGTTTTAAAAGACAAAATTGTTATTTTAGCCGATACGGCCGAACGAGCCGAAGAACTTGATGAGGAAAAAATTAGAGAAGCTCATCAACGAGCCGAAGAACTTAAGAAAACGGCTAAATCAACTGACGATGTTGAATTTACAAATATCTCTGCTCAGATTGAAAAGGAACTGGCGCGCTTGAGTGCGGTTAGCCATTGGAGAAGATTAAAGAACATTGATAAGAATAATTAAATAAATTCTATGCATCGTGCTAAGGAAATGGTTAAAGCTCCGCTTGAACAAAAAATTCAGTGGTTATTCGAACTCAATCAATTTCACTCCGAAAAATATAATAATGAACGTTTATTGCGCCGCTTTTATCGTGCGCAGCATCCAACGGAAATCTCTGCTTTTAAATGTATGGATGGCCGTATCCATATTCCAGCGATGACGCATACTCCTTTAGGAATTATGCGCCCTTATCGTAGTTTGGGCGGACGTTTTGATCTCGGTTGGCCATACTTGGCTGAAAATTTAAACGGTTGGATTGATTATTGTATTAGTAAGGGCCGCAAGGCTCTGATTATGGTTACCTACCATTATTCAGTCGGTGATATTCATCGTGGTTGTGCTGGTTTTAATTATGACAAAGAAGATTCTTTCCGGCATGCTATTAAATTAAGAGATCAAGTTGATAGAATATATGGTAAAAATAATTCCATTGTTTTTCCGGTTATTGTCGGAGTTGAAACCGATAACGATTCTTTGATTTTTCACGGTGAAGACCATACGCAAATTTTAGATATTATTACCGCCATGGATAAAAGTGATGAAGAATTGCTCTTGATTTTGCGCGATTTATATCCGAATATGTCCGATCAGGTTTTGGATGATATTTTACCTTTAGTGAAAGGGAATATGGAACATATTAAAGAAACAGCTGCTGAAAACAGACCTATTGTTGAGACTCAGCATCAAGAATGGATTTTAGGTTTGGGGACAGGTTTTGATTGGCTTCATATTCCAAATATTAGTTTAATCATCGGCCCTTATAGTGATAGTTTGGAGGAGCCGATTAGAAAAGCGGCTGGCATCATCCAATCAAATATGGAAAACGGACGAATTAGCGATGATGGTTTTGTGCTTTTGACCTCAGCCATTTTTAAGGAACTTGGTCCAGAAAGAAATCGAGCAATTGAAAAAGTGAGATTTTTAAATGATTTTGCTAAAAAAACTATCCAAGAATTAAATCCGGAACTCGCTAAAAAAATGCGCACCTTATCGGTAGTGATTAATTTTCATACACGCGAATTTGAAGAAATTATTTTTTAAAATTATTTTAAAATTAGCCAAAAACTCCAGTAAATTGGGGTTTTTGTTTGTCTTGACATAAATTAAAATAATTGTTATTGTGTTGAGAATATTTAATATATTTTTTTTCGTTCTTTCAAATAATCAATAAATAATTCACAAATCAAAACAAAGGAGGATTTATGAATGGTAAAACCATCGATCAGAAAATTGAATGGTTATTTAATTTAAACACAATGCATTCGGACGAATTTATTCGAACGCGCTCGCTCAGACGCTGGTATCGGTCCGGTCACCCTACGGAAATGTCAGCCTTTAAATGCATGGATGGGCGGATAAATATCCCCTATGTTACTAATACGCCGCTGGGAATAATTAGGCCGTATCGGAATTTAGGCGGTTATTTTGATTTAGGCTGGCCCTTGTTAGGAGAAGATATTATGGATTGGGTTGAGTTTGGAATTCAAAAAGGTTCTAAATCCTTAATCTTGGTAACTTATCATTACTCCGAGGGCGATATCCATCGCGGTTGTGCCGGTTTTGATCATGATCATGAGAGAGCATTTAAATTTACCGTAGATTTTTTTAATCAGGTAAATCGCTTTTTTGGTCAGAATAACCAGGTAGTTTTTCCGATAGTAGTTGGGTTGGAAACTGATACGGATTCTTTGATCTTTCATCCGCAAGATGTTACCGGAAAAAACATTATTAGATGTACGGAAAAAATGTCGGTAAAAGAGAACAGCTTACTCAGTATGGTTAATAATTTATATCCCGATATGGATTCCAGTGTTCAGCGGGATTTATTACCCCTTATTGCCGGTAATATCAATCATATTAAATCAGTCAAAGCGGCTGGTCGTGATTTGGAAGATATGCAGCATAAAGAGTGGGTATTAGGTGTTGGCCGTGGCTTTGATTGGTTGCTTGAACCAAACACTGCCTTGCTGGTTGGTCCTTTTGATCCTGACTTATCAACGCCAATTAGCAAGGCGGCTGGTATTATTGCGAATAACATGCAATCGGGAAGAATTTCCAATGATGGCTTTGTTGTTTTGTCTTCAGCTCCATTCAGACAGAATGGCGTTGATAGAAACAGGGCCGTGGAAAAAGCAAACTTTTTCCGCCGCTATACAAAGAAAATCATTGAGAATAATTATCCGGAGCTAGCCGATAAAGCTAGATATATTGCAGTTGTTGTTAATGAGCATACACGTCGGGCTTATCAATTGCCTGAGGTAATTTGCTAAATATATTGAATAATTATTTTAAAAGAGGCCTACTCAATGAGTAGGCCTTTTATCTTGTCAAAATGTGAAAAAATGATTTAGAGCAGCAGCCAGGCAAAAATAATCAGGCCAAGTCCGATGCGATACCACCCGAAAGGAATAAAATTATTTTTCTGAATAAACTTAATAAAAAATTTAACACCGATAATTGCGGTAATAAATGAAGCGACAAAACCGATTAACCAGATAAGCAAATCATGAGAGCCAAGCGATACGAGAGCGCTTCGGCTTTTTAGTAAGTCTAAACCGGTCGCAGCCAGCATAGTTGGGATGGCTAAAAGAAAAGAGAACTCCACGATTGTTTTTCTTTTTATTCCCAGGCTTAAACCGCCAATAATAGTAGCGGCGGCGCGGGAAACACCAGGAATAATCGCTAAAGATTGGAAAACACCGATAATAGCTGCTTGTTTATAGGATATATCAAATTCATCGCTAGATATTTCCTTACTGGGTATTTCGTTTAAGGTCGCTTTCTTTTTGGCAAGATATTTCTCAAAAACAATTAAAATAATACCGCCGATAAGAAGAGCGGCCGCGATAATATAGTTATTATCCATGAAATAATTTTTTACGATTTTGTAGAAAATTAATCCAATAATAGAAGTAGGGATAAAAGCGGCTACAATTTTCCAAATTAGGCTCCAACTGGACCAAATTTTTTTCCAATAAAGAATAACAATGGCGAGAATAGCGCCCAATTGAATGGAAATTTCAAAAGTTTTTAAAAATTCAGTTGAGGGAATTTTCAACCACTCGGCGGCAATAATCATATGGGCCGTGGAGGAAATTGGTAGAAATTCTGTTAGACCCTCAATAATTCCGAGGATTAAGCCATGAAAGATAGTCATATTTTTTTAGCGGTTATCACCCGAGCCATGCAAAACGTTGCGCGCGAGTCGAGATTGTAGTTTATTAATATTATTAGTTGCGACATCATCAAAATCTATGCCGATTTCTAAAGCTAATTGCGACATATACCATAATACGTCGCCAAGTTCTTTTTTAATTTCTTCACGGTCAATATCATTAATTATTTTGCCTTTGTCTCTCCAAACTTTTTTAATTTTTTCAGAAACTTCTCCGGCCTCGCCCACCATTCCCAAAGTAGCATAAATAAAACGATTCTCTTCGTCAGGGAAAATAGCAGTTTCTTTAGCTTTTAGCTGGTATTCGTTAAATGTCATATTTTTAGATTATAGATAATTGCAGTTTAATTTTAACCTAGATTTAAGAATAAATAAACCTTTAATTGTTTCTTGGGCATATTTTTGTTATAATAAGCTTAGTAATTTTATTAGATTTTTTTATATGTTATCTCAAAAAACACCAAATAATTTGAAGAAAAAACCGGTTGTCGTTGCTGTTTCGGGCTATTTTAATCCTCTCCATGTCGGACACATTGAAATGATTCAAAAAGCAAAGAAATTGGGCGATAAATTAGTAGTTATTGTTAATAATGATAAGCAAGTTGCCCTTAAAGGACGCGTTGCCTTTATGTCAGAAAAAGACAGAATGTTAATCATTAAAGCTCTCCGCGATGTTGACGAAGTTGTTTTAGCGGTTGATGATTATAAATTGCCGAGCGGGGAAGTTCCGGTTATAAAATCATTAGCTAAGGTTAAACCGAATATTTTTGCCAATGGCGGCGATCGCCATAATATTATTAATGTTCCGGAATTTGATATTTGCCAAAAGTTGAATATTAAATTAGTGGATGGTTTGGGCAAAAAAATTCGCGCCAGTTCGGAAATGATTGCTCGAGCCGCAGAAGCGGAAAAGAAGATGTTGAAAGCCAAGAAGAAGTAATAATTGATTATGAAGAAAATTGCAAAGTATTTTTTGATTATAGTCGCTGTTTTTTTAGTTACCAGCCTTGTTATTGGTATATTTTTTATTCGTTCGGCCTATCATTCTTTGGTAGCTAATGAGAATAATTTTCCGCCGCTAATAGCTAGTATTTTTGAAAAATTAACTCATCAAAAAAAGGAGCCAAAAATTGCGGCGAAACCAGAAGAGACAATTAAAGTTCTGGAGGGTTGGACAAGCCGGGATATTGCCCAGAGTTTTGCTCTTGAAGGACGTTTTAAAATTGATGAATTCTATGGAGTAAGTGGCGCACCAACAATTGATTATCGCCGCAGTAAGAGCGAGACTAGCCCAGAAGATTTTTCTGATAAGTTCAGTTTCTTAAATGATAAACCGAAATACTATGGCTTGGAAGGTTATTTGTTTCCTGATACTTATCGTGTTTATGCCAGTTCAAGCGTTTCCGAGATCATTGAAAAAATGTTAACTAATTTTGATAATAAGTTAACCCCAAAAATGCGCGAAGACATTAAGTCTCAGGATAAAACCATTTATGAAATTATTACTCTGGCTTCAATTATTGAAAAAGAAGCGCCGATTGATTACAGCACAAATGATAATCATGATGCGAGAATTATTGCCGGTATTTTCTTGAATCGCCTGAAGAGTGGGCAAGCCCTGCAATCAGATGCAACCCTTTCGTATATCTATGGAGACAATCAGCCTTCTCATAGCGGTTCCGAGCTAGATAGCAGCTCGCCGTATAATACCTACAAATTCCGCGGTTTGCCGCCAGGTCCGATTTGCAATCCCGGAATTCTAGCGATAGAAGCGGCTATTTATCCGATCGTTTCTGACTATAATTATTTCCTAACGCCAAAAGGAAAAGCGGAAGTAATCTATGCTCGTACCTATGAGGAGCATTTAAAGAACAAATACAAGTATTTAAAATAAATAAATTTGTATGATTGGTGATCCAGAGACAATCATATCGTCCAGTTCAAACCAAAATAATAGCTATGATGAACTGGAAAATGGCTCAAATAAAAAGAAGGCGCTCATAATTGTCGCTGTTGTTTTGGTCGTCTTATTTTTAGGAGGCGGCGCTTTTTGGTTTTATAAAAAGAGTACAGCGCCGAAGCCGGTTGTAAAATCAAATCCAGTTGTTACGCCAGCGGCGTCTTCATCCGTGAATGTTTTACCTAATCTTAATTCCGATACTAATGCCAGTTCAACTGAAGCAACTTCTACGCTTTCTAACTTGGCGATTGAATATCTATCCTTTGCCGATTTTTACAAAACACCGGATAATAAAATTCAACCAAATTTTAAAGACTATAAACTGCCTTTAAATGTTAAAATTGATGCTTTAAATTATTATGATTTATCGCGTAAAATAAATTTAGATCCGGCTATAACCGGCCTGGACACTAATGGTTTTGCTATTATTGATAATCCTTGGACAAAAGAGGCGCCGGATTTTTATTCAGTTTATTCAAACTTGGAGCAAAAACAAGTGCCGTTTTTAATCACCTCTGATTTTATCATGTACTATTATCAGACCATTTTAAAGAAAGCATATAAAGATATTGAAGAAAATATTTTTTATGATAATCTTTGGAGCATTGATAAAGATTTATATAATTCAGCTAAGAATCGCTACGAAACCCGCCTTGCTTCAATCGGTAATATCAATGATTCTGTTCTTGAGGGCGAAAGGCTTGAAGTGGCTTTCTTTGCT
>Ga0224524_1000468_pt1 | contig 15627 bp, 14 predicted proteins | sample CFST75metaG_FD_179895 | JGI IMG/M metagenome (GOLD analysis project Ga0224524, IMG submission 179895) | Peat soil microbial communities from Stordalen Mire, Sweden - C.F.S.T75 | ecosystem: Environmental > Terrestrial > Soil > Wetlands > Peat | place: Sweden: Norrbotten County, Stordalen Mire... | reverse complement strand
GCGATCTGAAGCAGCGATTGGCGGGGAAGATCTATAACTTTTACCAGGGTTCCGATGAACCCATGCATTGCATCGATAACGGAAAACCCCTTTATTTCATGATAATAGAATTTTTTTCCTTTTAGGGCAGGAAGGGAGGTAAGTGGAAGATACATTTCACGTCCTGTATAGGCGGCAGCATCTTCAGTGGTATTCACATCTTCAAAATGGAGAAGCACCTTTCGACCGACATGGATCTCGACTGATTCAATTAAAAAAGGAACCCATTCACCATCGAGGTCGATATAAACAGATTCAAGTTTACTATAGTGCAAGGGTTCGTCTACATCCAGGAAAGCAACAACCTGACCTTTACTACCAAACGGCTTTGTGATCTTACCCAGGTAATAAAAATCATCTTTGTTCATGGGAACAAGAAAAGTTCCGGTTATTCCTGCTTAGGCTCTTCTGCCGGGGTTTCCGGTTCCTGAAGTGCAATTTCGGGTTCAGCGGTAATTTCTTCCTTTGCTTCAGCCACAACTTCTTCTGTTGCATGAGCAGCAGCTTTCATCTTTGCAGCAGCTTCTGCTTCGACTTCTGCCTTGGCTTGCATTTCAGCAATAACTTCTTTCCTTGCAGCGGCTTCAGCTTCTGCTATTTTGGCAAGTTTTTTGGCAACGGTAGCAGCCTTGGCTTCATTTAATGTCACCTCGTATGCAGCCTGTTCTTTCTTTGTATCTTTTACCTTTAGTTCATTTTCCCTGATCTTGCTAACGATCTTTGCCTGCTTTTCGGTGGCCCACGCCTGGAACTTTTCTTCTGCTTGTTCGGGAGTCATAGCGCCCTTTTTCACACCTTGCAATAGGTGAAATTTATAGAGCACACCTTTATAAGACAAGATCGCTTTGACAGTATCGGTGGGCTGGGCGCCTTTTTGCATCCAGTCGATGGCTTTATCAAAGTTTAAATCAATTTCAGCGGGTTTGGTGAGTGGGTTGTAGGTGCCAATTCTCTCGATGAATCTTCCTTCCCGTGGTGCACGACCATCCGCAATGACAATATGGTAAAAAGGTTGTCCCTTTTTGCCTTTTCTCTGCAATCTGATTTTCGCTGGCATTTTTGAATTTTAATTAATGATAAGTAATCTATTGAAATTTAGGGGTGCAAATGTCGGGATTATTTTTGAATCGGCAAAGAGAGGAAGTAAATTCTTTCTCTTTATCATTTTTTTAAAAGAATTCAGAGATTCCTATATTCTGCATTCCTTCATTTTCTTATGCTTTATATCCTGCGCTCGCTTCATCCAACAATTTCATATCCTCTGATGAAAGCCTGAATTTCATGGCGCCGGTATTTTCTTCCGCATGACTTGCTTTGGTAGCGCCGGGGATGGCAACAACAGTATCGCCATGAAAATGGATCAACCAGTTTAATGCTACCTGCGAAGGAGTCGTTTCGTATTTCATTGCAAGTTTTTTCACCAGTTCTGTTACCGGCCGGCTTTTCTCCAGCCCCTTCGGCTTGAACATCGCAGAATGTTTACGATAGCCAATGTTTTTCAATAGTTCCGGGTTGTCGTGGAATTTGCCGGTAACAAGCCCTTGTGCCAGCGGAGAGTAAGCAATGATGGTGATCCCGAGTTCCTTCGCGGTATCCAGCACTCCGTTGGTTTCAATTTTTCGGCTGAGCAAACTGTATTGTACCTGGTTCGAGAGCAAGTTGATTCCCGATTTTTGAAGGGTTTCCCAGGCATTACGCATCTTCGAAGCCGAAAAGTTGCTTACACCGACTTGTTTGATCTTCTTTAACTGGACCAATTTCGCCATCGCTTCCATCGCTTTGACCTCAGAGGAAAAGCCATAGGGTTGATGAACCTGGTACAGGTCGATCGGAAAGGGGTTTAAACAATCCAAACGTACATCAATGGTTTTTATGATGTTTGAGGCCCAGCGGAACATCGGCCACCACTTGGTTGCAACTAGCACATCACCCGGCCTTTTCCCCAATGCGACCAATGATTTTGCCAGGATTTTCTCGGAAGCGCCATGACCATATACCTCTGCAGTGTCAAACCAGTTGATTCCTCCCTCCAGGCTGATCCGTATAATATCCCGGATCAGTTCATCTTCAAGAAAAGGCCAGAATTTCCCGGCTAAATTGCCTCTCTTACTGAACTGCCAGCATCCCAGTCCGATGGGAGTGATTTTTATATCAGACTTTCCAAGACTTCTTAATGTGATTTGATTTTCCATAATGATATAAGATTAATGCAGTGCCTTTTATATATTGCCATACACTACCATTCCGCCGAAATAACCTGTAATCCCGACAAATATAAATGCAAGGAAGAAGATTCCCATCGCAACATATTTCAGGTAGGTTTCATCCTTCTTAAGATAAACAATGAGTATCCTGAAAAAGGCGGCAATAATGATGGTGACCAGGGTCAGCGTTGCAAAAAGTTCATGCTGTTCCCCCAAATGGCCCGCTCCTTCAAGCACATCACCTGTGAAGAAATAGCCTGTGCCGAAAGCAACGATGGCGGCCAGTACGCCCAGGACCTCAAGATATAATCCCATGGTTGAAAGGCACTTTTCTTTTTTAAAGATCAGGCTTGCCAGGTCTGCAAGAAAACCGACCATGATGATCGCGATCGGAAAATGTACCAACATCGGGTGGAGATGACTGCTATCGAACATCGGTATGAATTTTAAAACAAAAGTATATAAAAACAACCCTGTTTAAAAATATTAATGAAGAAAATTCAATCGTACGCTGTGCTAAAGTGTTACAAAGAATCGCAAATAATAGTTTTCAACAAACGAAATTGAAGCCCGATATTCTGTAATTTTACCATTCCGGAACAAGCAGAAATTTTCCTTCAAAGATTCTCACAAATCCATTACCAGGAAAAGTTTAAGGAAAGACATTATGGTCGATTTCGTTCATCTTCATGTTCATTCGCAGTATTCCATTCTTGATGGCGCATGCAAGCTTCCCGATATGATCGAGAAAGCGATTGCCGATGGGATGCAGGGCGTAGCGGTGACCGACCATGGCAATATGTTTGGCATCAAGGAATTTCATGATGAAGCTTGTAAACATCCTGGATTTAGACCGATAATCGGGTGTGAAACTTATGTGGCCCGCCGGAGTCATAAGCAAAAGAGCGAAATTATTGACCGTAAAGGTGACCATCTCATTCTTCTTGCAAAAAATTTCATAGGCTATCAGAACCTGAGCCGACTGATCTCACTCTCATGGATCGACGGGCATTATTATAAACCGAGAGTTGATAAGGAACTCCTGAAACTATACAGTGAAGGACTCATCGCATCCTCTGCTTGCCTGGCGGGAGAGATCGCCCGCGCTATCCTTGCGGGTACTCCAGATAAAGCGCTACAAGCCATCAACGAGTACAAAGAGATCTTCGGGGAGGACTTCTACCTTGAGATGATGCGCCATCCGGCAACTGATCCCACCCGGGACGTCAGTGTTTATAAACGTCAGTCAATCGTGAACGAGGCTCTTTTGGAACTTTCACTGAAAACGGGTGTAAAACTTATCGCAACGAATGATGCGCATTTCCTCAATGAACAGGATGCCGATGCACATGACCGCCTCCTATGCCTGAATACCGGGAAAGACCTGGATGACCCGACCCGGTTGCGTTACACAGGACAAGAATGGTTCAAGACGCGAGTTGAGATGCAGGAATTGTTCAGGGATGTGCCAGAAGCGCTTGAAAATACAATGGAGATCTTTGGGAAAATTGAATGTTATCCGCTGAACCGGGAACCGATCATGCCCGATTTTCCCATTCCGGAAGGCTATGGCGATGCAGACGAATACCTTCGATCTCTCACCTATGAAGGCGCTAAAAGACGTTATCCCGAAATCACTACTGAAATCACCGAACGGATCGAGTTCGAGCTGGGAACCATCAAGAAAATGGGTTACCCCGGTTATTTCCTAATCGTTCAGGATTTCCTGAGAGCTGCCAGGGAAATGGATGTCTCGGTAGGGCCCGGTCGCGGTTCTGCAGCAGGTTCGGTAGTTGCTTATTGTACCCGTATCACCGATATTGATCCCCTGAAATACGACCTGCTTTTTGAACGCTTTCTGAGCCTTGATCGCGTGTCCCTGCCGGATATTGATATCGACTTTGACGAGGACGGAAGGGACAAAGTATTGAAATGGGTGGTTGAAAAATACGGCAAAGACAAAGTTGCCCAGGTTATCACCTTTGGTACCATGGCAGCGAAAATGGCCATCAAAGACATCTCCCGGGTTCAGAAACTCCCATTGGCCGAGGCCAACATGCTTGCAAAGCTGGTTCCTGATAAGGCCAAGATCACATTGAAACAAGCCTATAAAGAAGTTCAGGAACTGGATGAGGCAAGGCGATCCAATAATCCACTGGTAGCTGAAACCCTTAAATTTGCCGAGATTCTCGAAGGTTCAGTACGCCATACCGGCCTCCATGCCTGCGGGATCATCATCGGGAAATACAGCCTGATCGACCACATCCCCGTGACCACCGCAAAGGATTCTCAAACGCAGTTGGTTACCCAATACGACGGAGAACACATCGAAAAGGTCGGTATGCTCAAGATGGATTTCCTGGGATTGAAGACGCTGGCCATCATCAAAGATGCTCTCAGAAACATCCAGCGGTCAAGATCGCTCGACGTGGATATCGATACCATCCCGTTCGATGATCCCCTGACATACCAGCTTTTCAGCCAGGGGAAGACCACCGGTATCTTCCAGTTTGAATCGGACGGAATGAAGAAATACCTGAAGGAACTCAAGCCCAACAGGATCGAAGACCTCATTGCTATGAACGCCCTTTACCGCCCGGGCCCCATGGAGTACATTCCAAAGTTCATCAACCGGAAACACGGCAGGGAAAAGATCGAGTATGATGTGCCTGTCATGGAGAAGTACCTGAAAGACACCTATGGCGTTACCGTTTACCAGGAACAGGTAATGTTGCTCTCCATGGAACTGGCTGGTTTTTCGAGGACCCAGGCCGATTCCCTGAGAAAAGCCATGGCAAAGAAGATCGAATCGGATATGGAGAAACTTCAGCCGATGTTTTTCGATGGATGCAAAAACAACGGGATATCCGAAGTAATTTCCAGGAAAATATGGACGGATTGGGAATCCTTTGCCAAGTATGCCTTTAATAAATCGCACTCCACCTGCTATGCCTATGTCGCATACAGGATGGCCTACCTGAAAGCACATTTCCCGGGTGAATTCATGGCTGCAGTCCTGAGCCGTAACATGCATGACATAAAGGAAATCACGAATTTTATCGAAGAATGCAAACGCATGGCCATTGATGTACTCGGACCCGACATCAATGAAAGTGAACAGCACTTCGTGGTGAATAAAAAAGGTCAGATTCGATTCGGCATGGCCGGGATTAAAAATGTTGGGGAAAATGCCGTTCAAAGCATCATCGAGGAACGAACCCAAAACGGCCCATTCAAGGACATCTTCGACTTCCTGGCACGCGTCGACCTGCGATCGGTCAACAAAAGAAGCCTTGAATCTCTTGCAAAAGCAGGGGGTTTTGACAGCTTTCCCGGCACTCACCGTGCACAGTACTTTTATAAAATTCCAGGCGAAGAGACCCTTTTCCTTGAAAAGTTGCTCCGGTTTGCGAATGATGTTCAGGGAAGAGCATCTTCCAAACAACATTCCCTCTTCGGAGGCGACCAGGAGATCATGCTTCCCAAGATGGAACTTCCGGTATGTCCACCGTTGAGAAAAATGGATCAGCTGAAATTCGAAAAAGAGATCATCGGCTTTTATATGTCGGGACATCCCCTGGATGAATATAGACTTGAAATAGAGAACTTCTGTACGGTATCAATAGCTGAATTGAAAGCAGATATGAAATTATTTAAAGGCAGGGAGGTTGTATTTGCAGGGATCATAACCGAAGCCACCCACCGTACAGGCAAAACCGGTAAACCTTTTGGCTCTTTTATGGTGGAAGACTATTTTGATTCCATCCAGATTATGTTGTTTTCCGAAGAATTCCTGAAGGTGAAACATTTTCTCGAGATCGATTCTTTCGTATACATCAAAGCCAAGGTGGAGTCCAGATACAATGCTCCCGATCAAATGAACCTACGGGTAATTTCTGTAACACTGCTCCAGGAAGTATTTGAGAAGTTCGCCAAAAGCATCACGGTGACCCTGTCCCTGCAAGATGTGACAAAGGAAAATATTGGTTTCCTTCATTCCCTGGCCAAGAAGCATAAAGGAAAAAACCTGCTGCGAATCCAGGTGAAGGATGAAGAAGAAAAACTCAGCGTTGAGCTTCCTTCAAAAAAATTCCGTGTTGAAGCAAAAGAGTTCTCCCGGGGATTGGCTGAGGCTACGGAATTCAGCTTTAAAATCAATTGATCACAAAACTATTAATCGTATCTTTGTGCCGAAGAGCTATCAGATATCGGAGGTCAGATCTCAGATATCCAACTTCAGCCTTCAGATACTGAACATTTGTATAAAAAAATAAAACCAAAGAATTATGTTTCGCACGCTCACAGATGCCACTTTTGAGGAACAGGTTATCCACTCGGATAAATTGGCTGTAATTGACTTTTCAGCCGAATGGTGCGGTCCCTGCCGTATGGTTTCCCCTATCATCCATGAACTGGCTGATGAATATGATGTCCGTATCATAACCGGCGAAGTAAATGTTGATGAGAATCCACAGGTTACAATGAAATACAAAGTCAGGAATATCCCAACCGTTCTCTTTATCAAGAACGGGGAAGTAGTCGACAAACAGGTTGGTGTAGTACCCAAGTCAACTTATAAGAATTTGGTGGAGAAGTACATCTGACAAGATTTCTTTTATGAGATAGCAGGATTCAAGAAACATCGTTCTTCTTGCAAAACACCAAGTAAAATGCCAGGAAGCATAGAACAATCCAGGATTCAGTCATTTGGTTCGCTCGAATTCATCGCGAGGCAGGTTGTTGAAGGATTTATCACCGGACTTCACAAGAGTCCGTTTCATGGCTTTTCTGTTGAATTTGCCGAGCACCGGCAGTACAATGTGGGAGAATCAGTAAAGAATATCGACTGGAAACTTTATGGACGCACCGACCGGTTATATTCAAAGCGATACGAAGAGGAAACGAACCTCCGTTGCCAGATCCTCATCGACAATTCCTCTTCGATGTATTACCCTGTCATTGAAAAACCCTCCATCGATCATCCAAATAAGATCACCTTTTCGATCTATGTTGCTGCCGCGTTGATCTATCTCTTTCGCAAACAGCGGGATGCAGCCGGCATCAGCATATTTTCAGACACCATAGAACTTCATACCCTGGCGAAATCAAGCTCAGTCCATCACAAATATCTTTACGGGGAACTGGAACGGATGCTGAACCCTATCTCCCCAGATCAGCATAAAAAAACTGCAGCTGCAGAGGCACTTCACCAACTAGCTGAACAGATTCATAAACGTTCGCTGGTGATCATCTTCAGCGACATGATGGAAAGCAATGCCCGGACGGAAGAATTATTTTCTTCCCTTCAACACCTGAAACACAACAAACACGAAGTCGTTTTATTTCATGTTACCGATAAAAAGAAAGAACTCGATTTCGATTTCGAAAATCGTCCATACCGTTTTATCGACCTTGAAAGCGGGGAAGACCTGAAAGTATTTCCGGCTAAGGTAAGGGAACAATATACTGAAACTATCGGCAGGTATAAGACCGAACTTAAACTCCGTTGCGCACAGTACCATATTGATTTCGTGGAAGCAGATATCAACGCCGGTTTTGAACATGTCCTGCTTCCTTACTTAGTGAAAAGAAGCAAATTGTTCTGATACATTCGTTTCTGGTTCCTTAAAACCCTTATCATATGAAAAAGATCATTTACAGTTTCCTTACAACAATCCTCTTTATGAGTGCAACCATTTTCCCGGACAGCCTGATCGCACAGAACGTGACCCTTTTACTTCCACCCCAAACCGATGGCGGGATGCCATTGATGAAAGCCCTGAAAAACCGTAAAACCAGCCGTGAATTCGCAAACAAAGACATTTCTGCCCAGCAATTGTCGAACCTGCTTTGGGCTGCCTGTGGTATCAACCGGCCAGATGAAAAAAAGAGGACGGCGCCCTCTGCTATGAATAACCAGGAAGTCGATGTTTATATTTCCATGGCAAAGGGATTATTCCTTTATAACCCCGAAAAACATAACCTTTCGGAAATACTGAAAGAAGATATCCGCGACAAAACAGGGAAACAGGATTTCGTAAAGACAGCTCCTTTGACACTTGTTTATGTTGCTGATTATTCGAAGATGGCCAAGTCCGATGAAAAGACCAAAGAGGGATATGCCATGGCGGATGCTTCATTTATCAGTGAAAACGTATACCTATTCTGCGCTTCGGAAGGTCTGGCTACGGGCGTGCGGGCTTGGATCGACAAAGATGTTCTCGGCAAGGCCATGAAATTAAGACCGGACCAGCACATCATCCTTGCGCAATCGGTTGGATTCCCGGCAGAGAAATAAAAGAAATAATTAATCAGGAAATACTGCTGAATAAGGTCAGGCCAGATGATGGCACTTGATCGTTTTTGCCATCCTGAGAATGACACGGTCGGCAATGCCCACAAGTTCATAATGGGCCTGGAAGATCAGCTTTCCATGATGTTCGCATCGCACATAAGCTCCATAAAGTTTGCAAAGTTTCTCCCGCTCGAAATGAATGAAATAATCCAGCTCTCCAACCGGGTCGAATACCGGGAAGGGAGTTGGAATACGGATATCAAGGGTATGATAGAAGGGTGAAATACGGATATTTTTGCTGATCGTTTCATCGATCTCTTTCTCAATTTCGGTCTCCGGCTGATTAATGCTCCTGAGCAAGGCATGGGAAGCATAGGAAACCGCGAAGAGGAAATGAGCCACATCCTTGTCTTCAGCCCCGATAAGCAGACTGAATTTCCCCACCTGTTCCGGTTTTACCTTCAACCTGCGAAGAATGCCTTTATGATGTGTATTGAACCTGGTTTCTTTAACCGACAGTCGCGTATATTCGTCATTTGAGGACAGCGTGTCCTTGCAATTGACGGCCGAAAGTCTGATCTCGTATGGATTGCCGTCTGATGAGGAAGTGCAGAGGGTAACAAAATCTCCGCAACTTAACAGAGAATTGAATAAAACATTCAGTGAGTTGGCATAATTCTTCAGGAAACCGGCAGAAAGGTTGACTGTTTTTGCCAACGCAAACATGCCCGGAACGATGACGTGCTTACCCAGTTTTGCCATAAATAATGGATCATGGATCTTATTGGTGTCTAAGGTAGCACGACAAAACTCGACGATCTCTGTATCCCGGAAAATAATCTTTTTTTGCTTCATTTACTTGAATACGATATCATCTATTACGTTTGCTTTTACTTCATCATTCAGTGCGCCGACGATATTAGACCGGGAAAAAGATAATTCCTGCCGCAAGGCAGCCGAATCGACCTTCACAAAAAGGATCCGGTTCCGGATATACAATCCATGGGTATGCTTTTCTACCATCGGCCCTACGATCTTTCCCCACGACTGAATCACTTTTGTTTCATTCAGCTTGTCTTCAAGATGATAAGAATGCAGAAATTCACGGATAGCGTCCCCCAGTGACTGGTCGTTTGATCGTGGCATGGTTGATTGTTGGCAGTCAAAGGTACAACATTCAAACCGGGCCTGTAGCGGAAATTTTGAATATTTTATGATCGATATCCATGCTGTCAAAGATCTTCCGGATGCGGTCTTCCGACGTGTCGGTTATGAATACTTGTCCGAAATTGTTCTCACTGACCAGGCTGATCAACTGCTGCACGCGGAGGTCGTCGAGTTTGTCAAACACATCGTCCAGGAGCAAAACCGGCTTGTAACCTTTAATACCTTTCATGTAATCGAACTGCGCCAGTTTGATCGCGATTACAAACGATTTTTGCTGCCCCTGCGATCCAAAGCGTTTGATAGGATACCCCGAGATCATGAATTCCAGGTCATCTTTGTGAATTCCGACGGTGGAGAATTGCGCAGAACGGTCAAGGGCGACGGCCTCTGCCAGCAGGGCGCTGAATCCGCCCTCATTCAGTTGCGACATATAACGAATATCAACTGATTCTTCGGCACAGCTGATAAAACTGAAATAATGACAAAAGATGGGAATGAACCGTCCGAGGAAATCCTTCCGTTTTTCATAAATGCCTGTTCCCAACCGGATCAACTGTTCATCCCAGATCTCAAGTTCACCGGATTCGTAATAATGTTTCTCTGAAAAGGCTTTCAGCAAAGCATTCCGCTGAAACAGAGCCTTATGATAATTGATCAGGTCGTCGAGATAAAATTTATCAAATTGCGAGATTACGCTGTCGATATACTTTCGGCGGATCTCGCTGCCTTCATTGATCAGGTCACGGTCATAAGGAGAGATCATCACCAGCGGAAACTGCCCGATGTGATCTGCCAGCCGCTCATATTCTTTTGTGTTCAGGAGAAATTTCTTACGGTGGTTCCTTTTCTGGATACATTGAATATGGTCGGTTGAATTGTCATTGCGGATGCAAGTCCCGTGAATGGTGAAATAATCTTCCTGGTGGCGGATATTCTGGCTGTCGATCGGGTTGAAGTAACTCTTGCAGAATGAAAGATAATGAATGGCATCCATCAGGTTGGTCTTCCCTACCCCGTTGTTCCCGACAAAACAGTTGATCTTATCCGAGAACTGGTAATCAGCCTGTGAATAATTCTTAAAGTTCGTTAACGAAAGTTTTTTCAGGTACATAGTCAAACATTAATGGTACGGATTTCGGCTGCAACTTCCTCCATCAGCCACATCGGGGTGGAGGTTGCACCGCAAATGCCGACATTGCCGATACCGGAGAACCATTCACTGCGGAGGTCTTCCTTTCCCGATACAAGGTACGTATTGGGATTCATATCTTTACAAACCTGGAAAAGGATCATCCCGTTTGAGCTTTTCTTTCCACTGACGAAGATCACCACTTCAAATTTCACGGCAAACTCCTGCAGTTTCCCGGAACGGTTGGATACCTGCCGGCAGATCGTGTCATTCCAGCGAAAATCGATTTTTCCTCCGGGAGTCACCGCTTCCATTTTTTGCCGGATTTTTTCAACGATCGACCGGAAGCCGCTGACACTCTTAGTTGTCTGGGCATACAGGTGGACCGGCCTGCTGAAATCGATCTTGTCAAGGTCATCCTCAGTTGCGATTACAATGGCTTTCCCCAGTGTCTGCCCCCGTAACCCGTTCACCTCTGCATGGCCTTCTTTTCCATAGATCAAGATCTGGCCGCCTTTATCCTGCATCTCCTCAAATCCATAACGGATCTCATTCTGAAGGTTTAGCACGATGGGACAAGATGCATCGATCAGCTCAAGGTTGTTCTTCAATGCGATACGATATGTTTCGGGAGGCTCACCATGAGCGCGGATCAGGACTTTGCAATTGCTCAGCCGGTCGAGTTCATCGTGTTCAATGATAATAAGGCCCATATCCTTCAGCCTTTTTACCTCCATGTTATTGTGAACAATGTCACCCAGGCAATAGAGTTTATCACTCTTTGCCAGTTCCCGTTCGGCGATTTCAATGGCGTAAACAACGCCAAAACAAAACCCGGAATGAGGATCTATTGTTACATTCATATTCAGGATATAGAGAAACAAAGGTACAAAAACAAGTTGGACAGGCGGACAGACAGACAGGTTGGAAACGTCGAAGAAGCTGCGTCAATCTCCTGCAAATAACTTCCTTCCCCTGGTTTCGGGGAAGGTCCAGATCCAGGCTCCGGTCAGTAAGGCAAACAGAGCAGCCAGCGAGATTCCTCCACCGAGTCCATATCTTATTGCGATAATGGAAATGATGACCGGAGTGAAGAATTGGATCCCTCTTGCAAGGTTGAAAGCAGATCCCATAGCTGTGCTGCGAATGGATGTCGGAAAAAGTTCTGAAAACAGTGAGCCGAATCCACCGAACATGCCTGTACCAAATCCAACCATAAACATGAAGGCAAGGATGATGAAAGGATACTCCACAATATAATCCCAGAAGATGGTCACCATGACCAGGCCAAGTGCCATGATAACCGAATAAATACTATAAGCCGGACGTCGTCCCAGCCGGTCAGCCACGAACCCAAAAATAAGGTATCCGAGAAATCCCCCCGTTTGTGTGACCAGGATCCAGTAGGCTGATTTCGTAAGTGTAAAATTCCTTTGTGTATGAAGGTAGCCGGGCATCCATGAGTAAGTCAGCCAATATGCCGACATATCAAAGATCGCCAACACCAGTCCGAGAATGAAGTATTTCCGGTTTGTCGTTGAAAAGAGTTCCAAAAATTGCCGAAAACCGGTATTGCCTTTTTCATGAAGCCGGGCGACTCCGGATTTAATGATCTTTTTCCGGTACAGCCAGAGGTCAGATTCAGGTAAAGACCTTCGGATAAACAGTACCAGAATGGCAGGAAGAACAGAAATAAAGAAACAGGCTCTCCAACCGATGACCGGTGAAATCAGACCTCCCACGATTGAGGCAAGGGCAATTCCGAGCGGTGCGCCGGTTTGCATCATGGCGCAATAACGTCCGCGCACCTTTGCAGGGAACGTTTCACCGATATAAGTCTGTCCGGTTCCCCATTCGCCTCCGACTCCCAGCCCGGTAAGAACCCGGAATACCATCAGTAACCAAAAACTGCCAGCCAGTCCTGATAATAATGTACCGATGGAATAGGTCAGGATCGTCAATTGTAGCGTGGGTTTACGACCGAAACGATCCGATAGAATCCCGAAGACCACACCCCCGATTGCTGTTGCTGCAAGGGTTGCACCAAGAACATATGACATCTCCAGGTTCGTAAAATGATATTCTCTGGAAATGGGAATCAGTAAAAATGTAAACAGGATCAGGTCATAAAAATCAAAGACCCAACCGGCCCAGCTCATGGCCAATATCTTATAATGGCGGGAGGTTAATTTTTCATATTCATTAAGAAATTTTGGCTGCAGATCAGAGGATGAAGTAACAGGAATGTCAGACATTGGAGTGTTTATTTCTGTTTTAGAATAATCAGAACAAATATAAAATATCCCTGTCACAATATTCCAAAGAAACCATGAAAAAGATTTAATGATTGATATCGAAGGCAGGATGAATTGACAGCTTTAGCAGCATTCTGCAAACAATAATGTGTGAATGATGTAACTCTTTCCTGCAACTATGTAACGATTTCCGGTATAATGACCGCACCTTTGCACTGTGCAATTCATCCACAATTAAAAATTCAATGAAATGAAAACGTCAAAAAAAAATTTTCAGGTTGAGAAAAGCCATAATGAAGAAACTCCAATAAAGGCAGGAACAGGTAAATTATTAAAATCTATCCTTGTTATTTTTATGTTATTATTGATAACTCTCCTGTCCTCTTGTATTGTTCCTGGTCCGGGACATGGTAGTCGTGGAGGTATGCATGAGCGCCATAGCCACAATGAGCGTCATGGCCACGATGAGCATCGCGACTAAAGTTCAGAAAGTATGGGAAGTTGTTTGCGGGGACTTAAAGTAAGTGTAATTTAGTGGATTCTTTAGAAATCCATGATATTATGCGTAAAATAACACTGCTCATTATCTTAACAGGATTCCTTTTCCAGGTTCCGGCAGTCTTACCGGCCCAGTATCTCAGCGATGCAGCGAAAAAGCTGCAATGCGATATCATAATAGATGCCTGCCGCCATGCCTGGAAAGGATACATACATGACGCAAGCGGTTATGATGCCCTGATGCCGATCAGTAAAAAAGGACAAAACTGGTATTCTTCCAGCCTGCTGATGACGCCAGTTGATGCCTTTGATACTTTTTATCTGTTGAAGATGAAACATGAGGCAGATGAGGCAAAGGCCATAATCTTTGAGGGTCTCAGCTTCAACAAAAACATGGATGTTCAGCTTTTCGAGGTTTCGATCCGGTTTCTTGGAGGACTCATTTCCTCCTACGAGCTCGATGGGGATCCCCGCTTCCTTAACCTGGCCAAGGATCTTGGGAAACGGCTACTTCCGGCATTCAATTCGCCCACAGGAATGCCTTTCAGGTATGTCAACCTGCAAACAGGAAAAACTCGGGATCCGCTCAGCAATCCGGCTGAGATCGGCACTTACCTCCTGGAATTCGGAAAACTGACCCAATATACCGGTGATTCCGTTTATTATAAAACAGCAAAAAAAGCATCGTTCGAAGTTTTTAAGCGGCGTAGCAAGATCGGGCTGGTAGGTACCATTATCGATGTGAATACTGGAAATTGGGTAAACGCCGAAAGCCAGATAGGCGCCAGAATCGACTCTTACTATGAATACCTTTACAAGTCATGGTTGCTTTTCGGCGACCAGGATTGTAAAGCCGCATGGGAAGTTTCAAATGATGCTATCATTAAGTACCTATATGTAAAAACGGCAAAAGGCGCGTTTTTCACACGGGTTGATATGAATACCGGCCGGGAACAGCAGCCTCTTTACGGTGCGCTGGATGCATTTTATGCAGGAATATTGACGCTTTCGGGGAATCTTACCCTGGCACAAAACATCCAGCAGGGAAATACTTATATGTGGGCAAAATTTCATCTTGAACCCGAAGAATTCAACTTCCGCAACGATTCCATTACATCACCGGGCTATGCCCTACGCCCGGAAAACCTGGAAAGCTGCTTTTACCTTTACCGTGCCACGAAAGATGAGCAATACCTGCGGATGGCCAAGCGCATGACCGATGATATCCTCTCCAAATGCAAAACTACCGATGGATTTGCAGCCGTCAAAGATATCCGAACAATGGAATTGGAAGACTCGATGGAAAGTTTTTTCCTTGCAGAAACCCTCAAGTATGCTTACCTGATCTTCGCACCAGAGAGCACGCTGGATCTAAAAAAAATTGTATTCACGACGGAAGCCCATCCATTGAAAATAGCGAAATAGCGAAATTTATGAGACTAAAATTTCTCTTTTTGTTTATCTGGTTTAGTACAGTGCTGCAAGCGCGGGAACCCGGGTCGGGTCCGGCTTTCCCATATCACATCCTCAATTATAAAATGAACATCGACCTTTATCATTGCTTCGCAATTCCTTATCCAAATGATTTCACAGCATCCCTGGTCATTTCAGTTAAAGCAGATTCGACCCTTCATTCGGTCAAACTGAACGCAGATACTTCCTCCCTCCGGATTGATTCCGTTTCCCTTGACGGAGTTTCTTTCTCTCATGCAAATAACTTTCTGAACGTGGATCTTGACCGCTATTATGATCCTGGTGAGACCTTCGACATTAAAATTTATTACCAACATCTGGATGTGGACGATGGAGGATTCTTTGCAGGAAACGGTATGGTTTTCACGAATTGTGAACCGGAACGGGCACGGTTCTGGTTTCCCTGCCATGATGTTCCCTCCGACAAGGCACCCTTCGACCTTACGGCCAAAACACCTGTCAATATCACACTGGGATCAAACGGGATCCTGGCTGACTCTACGATCCATGGCGATACTCTTTATTACCACTGGGTCAGCGCTGATCCGCTGGCCACTTATCTTGTGG
>Ga0224524_1000458_pt1 | contig 15885 bp, 18 predicted proteins | sample CFST75metaG_FD_179895 | JGI IMG/M metagenome (GOLD analysis project Ga0224524, IMG submission 179895) | Peat soil microbial communities from Stordalen Mire, Sweden - C.F.S.T75 | ecosystem: Environmental > Terrestrial > Soil > Wetlands > Peat | place: Sweden: Norrbotten County, Stordalen Mire... | reverse complement strand
GGGTATTACCGTCCTATTTGGTAATGAAACTCCCCTCTGCAAATAGCAGGGTATCTTCGGGAAGAATATCTTATTCGCCGCAAGCCTTTAGATTTGCAATGTCGTTCTCTGAAATGTTTTATTATGTTGTAACAGCTTTCTTTTTAGTTCTTTTTCTTTGTTGAAAACTGTTAATATTGTTAATAAAAAAGAATGGGGTGAACTTTGCCGCAAGCTAGGTTTTCAGACCCATCCGCTGTATTAGTCCCCATTCTTTTCAGGTTGCATTGAACCATTTAAAATTTTAGGTTTCCAGACCTACTAAAGGTGTTAGTTAGCAACCTTATTGTTCAACATTAACAGTATAAAAGTATGAAAATTTTAGAAACAATTGGTATCGATGTTAGTAAAGAAACTCTGGATGTTATTATTCATACAGCCGGGTTAATCAGTCAGTTCGAAAACTCAACAAAGGGGTACAAAATGCTCTCTAAATGGGTAATGAAAAATGTTACTTGTCCAATAGAGAACTTGTTGTTTGCTTTCGAACATACGGGTTTATATTCGTTTCCTCTTTCCGTTTTTTTGTCAGAAAACGGGTACTCTTTCATAATGATACCTGGCTTAGAAATGAAACGTTCTTTAGGTTTAAAAAGAGGCAAGAATGATAAAATTGATGCAAAAGCAATTGCATTATATGCTTTTCGTCGAAAAGAAGAAGTCACCCCTTACCAATTGCCATCAGAAGAACTGAGTGAGCTTCGTCGATTACTTTCCTTGCGTGAACGTTTGGTCAAACACCGGGCTGGTTATCAAGCATCATTAAAAGAAAATGAAAGGTTCCTAAAAAAATCGGATAATCATTTATTCTTTGAGGTTCATAAGAAAGTAATCAGTGAACTCAATAAGCAGATTGTAAAGATTGAGAAAGAATTAGATGATTTAATCAAACGGGACGATCAAATGAAAAACATGTATGATCTGATAACAAGTATTGATGGCGTTGGCCCTCAAACAGCAATGTTTATGATCGCTTTTACTAACGCATTTACGCTGTTTAAAGATTGGAGGAAATTTGCAAGCTATTCTGGTATCGCTCCCTTTCCATATCAATCGGGCACAAGTATTAAAGGACGCACAAAGGTTAGTCATCTGGCAAATAAAAAATTCAAATCACTCCTGAGTAATTGTGCAGCCAGTTCAATCTTAAGCAATCCCGAAATGAAAGCCTATTACACAAAAAGACTCAAAGAAGGGAAACACAAAATGTCCACTTTGAATATCATTCGTAATAAGCTATTAGCAAGGATATTCGCTGTAATTAATAGAAATACACCTTATGTAAATACTTTTAAGTATGCAACCTGTTAAAAAATATTTCAAAGAACGTTTGTTTTTACCTTAAAATACAGCGGGGAACTAACCCTAAAAGAGATTAGAAATGAGTTATATTGTCCATACATCAGGTTGACTCTAAAAGTGATACAGATTAGTAATTGGTTCATAAAGAATCACCAAATTTTCGTATAACATACTGTTGTTTTTAATACATTTGGGTAATTAACAGGATTATTGCATTTTTTATCGCCATAATGCGATGTTGAATTACTTCAAAATGTATGACATATGAAAAAAACCCTCTATATTTTATTTTTTTTTCTTCCAGTAATTGCTTGTGCTCAATTCAACTTGTATAAATCTTCCCCATTGGATTATGCCTGGAAGGATGTCGGAAATGCAGGTTTCTCGGCAGGAGTAGCATATTATACAAGCCTTGCTTTCAGTCCATCTGGTCAACCTTATGTGGCATTTTCTGATAGGACAGTTGATAATAAAGCCACGGTTATGAAATTTAACGGAACAAGCTGGGTTTACGTGGGTTCAGCAGGTTTTTCAGCAGGAGAGGCTGAATATACAAGCCTTGCCTTCAGTCCGTCAGGTCAACCTTATATAGCCTATAAGGATTGGGGAAATTCATATAGTGCAACGGTAATGAAATTTGATGGAACCAATTGGGTGAATGAAGGTGTAGCAGGATTCTCGCCAGCAACTGCTATGTTTATAAGCCTTGCCTTTAGCCCATCTGATGGTCAACCCTATGTGGCGTATAGTGATTGGGGAAATGCCGAAAATGCATCAGTAATGAAATTTGACAGAACAAACTGGGTTTATGTGGGTTCAGCGGGTTTTTCAGCAGGAATGGTGATGTATACAAGCCTCGCTTTTAGCCCTTCTGGTCAACCTTATGTTGTATATAAGGATCAAGGTAATTCCTATAAAGCGACAGTAATGAAATTTGACGGAACCAACTGGGTGAATGTTGGAAATGCAGGTTTCTCAGCAGGAGAAGCATATTATGAAAATCTCGTTATAAGCACATCAGGTCAACCATATGTGGCATTCCAGGATAAAGCAAATTCATATAAATCGACTGTAATGAAGTTTGATGGAACCAACTGGATAAATGTTGGAAACGCTGGTTTCTCACCAGGAGAAGCTGATTATACAAACCTTGCTTTCAATCCCGATGGACAACTTTACATTGCTTTTACTGATTATGGAAATTATGGTAGTGCAACAGTAATGAAATTTGATGGAAACGACTGGGTTATTGTAGGGATGGCAGGTTTCACATTAAGTAATGCTGTTTATCCAAGCCTTGCTTTTAACCCATCAGGTCAACCCAATGTGGCATATGAGGATTATATGTATTCCGATAAAGCAACGGTCATGTATTATAATGCCCCTACTGGAATCAAGGAACAACAATATTCGCAAATATCAATTTATCCTAACCCTGCAATAGAAAGAATAACAATTGAAGTATCGGGTACATCGAAAGGAAGCAATTTGGCAATTGTGAATATTGAGGGTCAGCAGTTCATCACCCGTCAAATCACCGATACCAAGACACAACTTGATATCAGCACTCTGCCCAGCGGGGTTTATTTTGTCCGGGTGACGAATGATAAGACGGTGAAGATGGGGAAAATAATTAAGCAGTAAACTGATTCGCCATTAATAATTAAAGACATCATATGAAAAAACTCTTATACATCTTATTTTTCTTTCTTCCAGTGGTTGTTTCTGCCCAATTCAACTTGTATAAAGATTCGCCATTGTATTATGCGTGGAAGAATGTTGGAAATGTGGGATTCTCAGCTGGTGAAGCTGAATATACAAGCCTTGCCTTCAACCCAATTGATGGTCAACCTTATGTGGCTTTTAAAGATGTGGGGAATTCAGGAAAAGCAACTGTAATGAAATTTGATGGAATCACATGGGTAAATGTTGGAAATGCAGGATTTTCAGCAAGCTTAGTAGATTATGTATGTCTCACTGTTAGTCCTTCTGGAGAACCCTATGTTGGTTATGAAGATTGGGGAAATTATCTCTTAGCGACCGTAATGAAATTTGACGGAAACAACTGGGTGAATGTCGGAAATGCGGGTTTTTCAGCAGGAGAAGCTCATTGGACGAGTCTTGTTTTCAGTCCAACTAATGGTCAGCCATATGTTGCTTATTCGGATTATGGGGATTCTGCTAAAGCCACCGTAATGAAATTTGATGGAAACAACTGGGTGAATGTGGGTTCATCTGATTTTTCATTAGGAGAAGCTGATTATACAAGCCTGGCTTTTAATTCTTCCGGTGAACCCTATGTGGCGTATCAGGATGATTATTTTTATCCGACTGTCAAAGCAACAGTAATGAAATTTAACGGGAGCAACTGGGTTGATGTTGGAAATGCTGGTTTCTCAGGAGAAATAGATGGTATAAGACTCGCCTTCAGTCCAGTTGGTGAACCATATGTTGTTTATGATGATTTTCCTATGGACCAAATGGCAACTGTAATGAAATATAATGGTTCAAATTGGGTGATTGTTGGAAATCCTGATTTCTCATTGGGAGGAGCAGGTTACTTAAGTTTAGTTTTCAATCCAGCCACTGGTGAACCTTATGTGGCCTATGAGAATGAGGGGCATTCAAATAAAGCAACAGTAATGAAATTTGACGGAAACAACTGGGTGAATGTCGGAAATGCGGGTTTTTCAGCAGGAGAAGCTCATTGGACGAGTCTTGCTTTCAGCCCAACTAATGGTCAACCTTTTGTAGCTTATGAAGATGAGGAGAATTCTTGGAAAGCCACTGTGATGAAATATGATTCCGGTTATATCGGTATTAATAAACTACAGGTATCAAGGTTACCTCTATACCCTAACCCTGCGACGGATAAAATAACGGTAGAAACATCCGAAGCATCAAAAGAAAGCAATCTGGAAATTGTGAATATTGAGGGTCAGCAGTTCATCACCCGTCAAATCACCGATACCAAGACACAACTTGATATCAGCACTCTGCCCAGCGGGGTTTATTTTGTCCGGGTGACGAATGATAAGACGGTGAAGATGGGGAAAATAATTAAGCAGTGAAGTTGGGAGTGATATCAATATAATTTTTGATGGGTGTTGACCAATGGTAAGCGAGATAAGTTATTGAATCCATGTAAATATTTCTCAATATCAAACTCCTTCATTTCGGCATCTTTTTTCAAATACAAAGGATGATGCGGATGACCATCCTTGGATAGATCGCCAATAGTAACCCACAGGCAATTATATTTTTTTGATAATTCAAAGATATCCCGAATGCTATCCTGCAGGTAAGGTCTTATAGTTATTTTGGTTCCCCATGCTGCCCAGATCACAGGCTCGCCAAAAATCAAGATATTCTCAATGTGCTTAAGATTTGTTCGATGCAATGCCTGATCACAGGAAGAATGCAGATCATTCGGATGAGTTGCCCGCTGGGGATAGAGATTTATGGCTACCCAAGTTTGAAAATCATGGAATTCAGCAATCCTTTCCACAGATTTTAGGGTCTGATCAAGGTTCATGGGTTCGGCAGTACTTGGGTTGAGACCAAGAAAAATCAATGGGAAGTGACCTTCAGTACCAAGGGCAAACCTGGCTGTATTGGTTCGATTGATATGATAAAGCCATCCCATTGGATTCTATTTTACCTCATAATGCCTTGATCAAAGTTATAATTTATTGCATAAATATTAAATTCATTTTTTTTTCATCCCGTATCGTTTTCCCAATGATTCTCCGTTAAGTTCGATCCTGTGGGCATCATGTACAATGCGGTCAAGGATAGCGTCAGCGATGGTCTGTACGATCTTTATCACAAGGTCTTTTACATCTTTTCCGGTGGTAGCGGCACGTTAAATCATCCTTTCCGGTGTCCGGTCCTTTCGGAACTTGTGTCGCAGAGTAATTGGGATAATGTGTGAATGATGTAATTCTTTTCTGATATTGTGTAACACTTTCCGAAATTAATAAACTCACCTTTGTAATGTGAAAATCCATTCATAATTAAATTTCAAAAATATGAACACAACAGAAGCAAAAGGAAACTGGAATGAGCAGAAAGGCAAACTCAAACAGAAATTTGCAAAATTAACAGACGATGACCTTATGTTTGAAGAAGGCAAAAAAGACGAGATGCTTGGAAAACTTCAAATCAAACTTGGCAAAACCAAAGAAGAATTGCACAAGATTATGACAGGAGCGTAATTTTCTGCTCTTTGTATAAGGTACCATATAGCGGGATATTAGTTAAACGGTACTTTTTAAGTCACTCAATAAGGATTCTAAAACAATAAAAACCATACAAAATGAAAGCAACAAAATTAAACACCCTGATAAAAAATTTGTTTTTACTTTTTTTTTCAATTATGATTCTACATTCATTTGACTCATATGCTAAAAAATTTATTTTTTTATCTTCAGCAATTGTTCCGGCAGCACGCGGTTATGCCAAGGTAACAAGAGACAATAATAAAAATTACATTATTGAGGTACAAGTATCAAATTTATCTGAAGTCAACAGGCTGCAACCAGCGAAACGCGCCTATGTGGTTTGGATGATTTCAGATCAAGAAATAACAAAAAATATAGGGCAATTAAATAGCGCAACAACTTTTTTATCAACAAAATTAAAAGCAGATTATAAGACAGCATCTTCATCGAAACCAATTAAAATATTTATTACAGCCGAAGATGACGCAGGTACTCAAAGTCCAGGTGAGCAACTTATATTATCAACAGACAGATTTTTTTTAGATTGATTTATCTTTCAGGCAAACGGATTTTTTGCATCTAACACAGGTGCAACTATTCATTTAGTACTTGTTATACACCCGCACTGATAATGAAAAAGCTTATCCAAATCGGGTAGGCTTTTTCACTTTTGAGTTTCTATTGTTATTTTATCCGTTGCAGGATCAGGATACAGATATAACCTTGATTCCTGTAATTCATCGATCCCGACCAAAACAGAATCGATTGCCCGCCCCAACATTGCATGGATGAACCGTGAGCTTTTTATGTATTAGCACCTCAAAAAAAAATAGCCGATTTATTATTGTTGTTATACAGGAACAGATTTGTATTAATTTTGAGATTATTATTTCGTTTTTTGGACATCGGAATGACGAAGTATTAATATCTGCGATATGGATGTAATTATATAATTTTAACGAAAAGGAGGAAATATGAGAAAATTTACTTTTATCTTTTTCTTTACTCTGGGGACCCTATTTCTGCAGGGTCAAACCCATTCCATATTAAGTTATACTTTCAACAATGTACTAACCGAATCCAAGGGTATTGGTCCGACTCTTACGGTATTGGGGACCCAGGGTGTGTTTGTACGCGATACATTGAATGAGGTCAGTGGTAAGACCAAAACTGTTTACCGTTTCGAACAAAATTCAGGTGTGCAGTTCAACAATGCATTGGCAGGTAACTTCCTTGATTCCACTTACTCCATTGAACTATATTTTGTGTTTGATGAACTAAACAGCTGGAAAAGAGTGATCGATTGGAAAAACCGTACAACCGATTATGGCGCTTATGTTTTCAATGGGGAATTAAATTTTTATCCCTATTTATACAGCGGAAATGCCCCCATAGTAGCGGGTGAGTATACCTATTATATCGTCACACGGGATGGTGTAACCAAAAACCTCACAATTTATACCGACGCAAAAGTTGAAATTCATTTCACAGATTCTAATAATGATGGGGTGATTGATACGGCACATGTCCTGAATTTCTTTTTTGATGACCTTGCCGTCCCAAATGAGGCAAGTTCAGGAGCCGTGGCATTGTTGAACATATACAATTATGTATTGGATTCGACTTCCATTAAGCATAAATTTGATAGTCTCCAGGGGCAACTGTTTACGGTAAGGGAACTAAGGAACAAAAAGGCTCCTGTCTGGGTTTACCCTAACCCGGCCAGTGATAAAGTAAACATCAACCTGAGTCAATTTAATACTAATGGGCAGGTTACTATTTCCTTCATAAATTCAACCGGATCTATTGTTTACAACCGGCTCTATCCTGCCGGCAGCAGCTACCGGATTGACCTGAACCCGCTTACATTACCAAATGGAATTTACATGGTGAAGGCCGAATCTGCGACTGAAATTTACTGCCAGAAATTTGTAATTCGGCGGTAATCGCTTAATAAATCGGTATTAACCCCAGCACAAGTTCTGAAATCTTTTCCATCCCGAGTACTCGGGACGGGGAAAGTAACCCAAAACCGATTTGTTTGTTCTTTTTTCATCAGTATTGTATATGACCAATCCTTCGGCAGGTGATACAATTGCATTTCTTTGCATAATGTTCAACCGCGGTGGTAGAAACCCTTTGCTGGTTGATTTCACATCCAGCATTGCTGAAGAGTCAGGCTGGCTGCCATCGGTATTGATTCCAAACTGTGCAGAAAGATGCATTGCAATAAATAACTGGGTTGCTGCAAAAATTGTAAATAGCATTTGCTTTTTCATAGCAGGAAAATATTAAAGCAATAAAGATATGTTATTTGTTGTGAAAAAGCAAACGATTGCAGTTGGTCGCAATCTCAGTGGTTTTCTTAAAACTTATAATCTTTGATTCCGCCGTCAACCCTCCTTGAATTAAACACAGGAAAATATGTGATAAGAAAGTCCCGAATAAGGCACCAGATAAGTTGAATAAAAGCCATTTTACGGCGTTTTAAATAAAGTTGAGAGCAATGTATTACCACAGGGCGAAAGTGCATTGAGGGGCTTTGTATGGGATTTTAACAGGAGCAACTAATAAAAAAACGGATAATTTGTTTATTCCGAAATACTCCCAAAATTCTATATTCTTCGTTGATTTGAGGTGATTACCTTTGTACTTTTGTAAAACTTCATTAATAAATTAAAATCCGAAAAATGAAAAAACTTGAAAACAAAACGGTATTTATCACAGGAGGATTGTCAGGCATTGGCAAGGCATGTGCAATTGCAGCAGCAAAAGAAGGCGCTAATATAGCAATAGTCGATATGAAATCTGCTACTTCTGATATAGCAATGGAAGAAATAAAAAAGGAAAATCCCAAAGCCATTTTTATCGAATGCGATGTATCGGTGTTTGCGCAAGTACAAGCGGCTATTCAAAAAGTGGTAAGCACATTTGGAACTCTTGACGTTGCACTTAACAATGCAGGCATTGGAGGCGAACCAAATAAAGTAGGCGATATGACAGAGCAGGCATGGCTCAAGGTAATTGGCGTAAACTTAAACGGTGTGTTCAATTGCATGAAACATGAATTGACACAAATGGCGAAACAGAAAAACGGTGTTATTGTAAATATGTCTTCTATTTTGGGCAAGGTGGGCTTTGCCAATTCATCACATTATGTCGCAGCAAAACATGGCGTGATAGGACTTACCCAAACAGCAGCTCTGGAGTATGCTATTCAAGGAATAAGAATCAATGCAATTTGCCCGGGATTTATTGAAACCCCTATGCTCACTCAAGCAGGTATTAGCAGCGACCATGAAGATATAAAGCAACATATCATTGACTTGCACCCGATGAAACGTATGGGCAAATCGGAAGAAGTTGCAAGTGGCTTTATTTTCCTCGCCTGTGATGAAAGTTCATTTATAACAGGCACTAAATTAGAAATAGACGGTGGCTATTTAGCTGAATAAGTTGAACTAAATGCAACGAAGGAGGAAGGATCAGCAGTTCATAATGATACGCTATTTGCTTTGTGGCACCTACCACTTTGTTACTGTTTTATGATCTTTGCAGTTTCAGACTTGTTACCAGAAATCACACGGATAAAATAGACACCTGCTGGTCTGTTTGATAGTGAGAATTCATGCTTAAGATCCCCGTTTTGTTCTTCAGTCGATACCTTTTCTCCACACATTCCATAAACATCCACTGTGACCCTATCAGATGGAACTTCCCCTTTTAATTCAAGAATGAAATTTCCCGTGGTGGGATTGGGATAGATTTTGAAAGATGATTGCTCAATGCTTCCCGGTATTTCATCTTTTGTTTCAGTAACTTCGGGCATAGAAGAAGCCTGGCAATATGGACCACTAGGATTAATGTACCCCCACATATAACCTCCCGGGTTTACAATGGTTCCAGGGAGATATGAAATTTCCTGCCCGGCAATCATAGTCACACTGCCTCCACTTTGAACAATGAAGGTTGTTCCGTTTCCCGCCACAGTGATTGTCTGGGTTGCATTAAAACATGTGTTCGTTGAAATGTCGCCTGTTATTGTCAGGTCTCCCGGTAAACCTCCCTGGGTGATCGTCACTGTAAAATCACAGGAATTGCCATACGTCTGGGTTGTACATGGACCAGAGGGCGCTACCGTCCATTCGGTTCTGTAACGCAACCGATGATTGCCCAAAGGCGTACCATTGGGAATGGTAATATTAGTCATGTAGTTCGTATTGGAGGAAGAACAAATAAAGCCGTTCACAACCATGTCGGAAGCATCAAATGTATTGTCATTGTTGAAATCAATCCAGACAGACATATTGGTACCGGAAAAACCTGCCATAATTGTCAATGGAGTAAGTATCCCCGTTTGCAGGGTCGTTGAAAGAGTGGTGTAATCATGATACCATGGATATGGTGAGCCACTGCATGGTATTGACTGGTTGATGGTTCCTAACTGGAAATGGATAAGACCATCACCAAAGGTACATCCCGTAGAGTATGTCGGAGTGCAATAGGGTGCCAGGGCCTGGGCTCCGCTCCATAAAATTCCCAGGATTAACACCTGGAAGAACTTAACTAATTGTTTCATATGGTTTTGGTTTTGTTTTTAATCCCTGACGCAACGGACACTAAAACCGTAGGTCTTATAGAGGCTGTAGCGGGCTATACCTGAACCGCTGGAATTCAACAGTTCCGGTACCAATGAAATTTAGGGATCCATTTTCATTGGTCAGGTTGTTTTTTAGGATAAGAGTACCTGCATTATCCAGAGTTGCCCCGCTCTTGATATCCAAGGCTGTAGATGAAACCATGAAAGTTCCCGCTGTACCCTTGAGGGTCGTGCCGTTGGTTAATACATTTTCAGCGATGGCTGATGGGAGTACTAAAATGAAGAGCAAAAGGGTCACAAAAATTGCTGGAATAGGAAGCCTGTTGCTTTGATTCCAAGAATGATTTGTCTGGTTCATATACTTATACTTAAGATATGTTAACATTGTTAAAAAGCCCGAACGGCCCGCACATCGAATGTGGAGTCCTTACCGTAGACGTTCTGGTTGCCATTGGAGAAGCCCTGGAACCACGCGAGGTTAGCATCGTACTCAGAGGAACTCCAATAGTAGTAACTAGCAAAACCGCCAACGACGACTTTTTGCTGGTACAATAAATTCAGCTCATATTTTGATGGCAAATACCAATCACCATAGGTAATGCCACCCATTGTTACTGAATAATCTGCACAAACTTTTGCAGCAAAATTACCAGATTGGTTATCAGCCATTTGTGTAGCTACGATCATTGCCGTATTCATAGCACCAGCGTTTAACCCGTCGCCGGTAGTACCCGTACTTCTATATGTTCCATTGTACCATTGTATCCCTGTGCTTTGATCGCTGGTTGCTGCAATTAATCCGTGCTGTCCGCTATCATATACATAAAACACAATGCCTCCGCCATAATTTTCACCGATATAGTGCGTGTTGGTAACCCACGAAGTACCATTATATGTTTCATTCCCGTTTTTGGAGGTGTTGTAAATTGTAAGACCTATTGCTGGTGCACTGATCAAATTGCGTTGTGCTATTGTCATGCGGGGAGGCAGGAACCCCTTGGAAGTTGATTTGACATCCAGCATCGCCGAATTATCTGGCAGGGAATTATCGGTATTGATTCCAATCTGTGCAAACATTGCGCTGCTAAAAAGCAGAAACAAAACGACAAAAAAGGATAACTTTTTCATACTTCATCGTTTTTGGTTGGGTTATAACTGGATGCTGGATACTGGATGCTGGATTAACTCATTATTAATTATTCATTTTTAATTTTTAATTATTTTAGCAATTTCAGACCGTTCGCCCGTTTGCACATGCACCATATAAATCCCAACAGGTTTGCCAGCCAGCGAGAACTGAAATTTTGATTCTCCCTTAAAGTCCTTTTGATATAGTTTGCCCCCATTCATAGTGTAAACCGTTACATTTGCCACATCGGTTGAACCTGCATCAATCAATTCTACGATGACAATGTCGGTCGTGGGGTTGGGATAAACCTTTATAAACTTGTTTTTAACCATCGTTTCAACCCCCAAGGTTTGCTCATCCACAAGGTTTGCAACAAGCGGGTTCAGCATTGTTCCGCAATAATTACCATTGGTGGTGATATATCCGTGAAGGTAACCGCCGCTATTGACCGTTGTTCCTTCAAGCAATAATATTGAACTGCCCGCAACCAGTGTAACATTCCCACCGTTCTCAACAAGGAATGTGGTTCCATTTCCTGCCACTGTTAATATTTGCTGGGCATCGTAACAGGTGGTTACTCCGTTTGGGATAATAACATTCGCCAAATCTTGGTTCAACGGGGTCGTAGTGCTTTTTAACCCCGTATATGACCCAAAGGCGACGATTCCATTTGCCGATAATATATGTGAGATAGCGTTGGTCGGGCTGTAGGTAATCCACGGCAAGGTATTAACCTTGGTGCAGGAGAGTTTATTTTCCGTTCCAACGACATCTGCCGAAAGATATTGAAAGGTGGCATTACAGTTAAAATTGGTAATGCCCGACTGGGTTATATTCCAATACCGGTTAAGAAAATTGCCCGTGATATTCGGGTCGGGGTACATTTCATTTTTTAAAGAAACACCAACATAATTGCCCGCGGCAAAGGTTCCCCCAGTGAAAGTCAGGGTAACGGGCGAATACTCTGATGTGCCGTTATCATCTCCAACGGGGAAGGTAAAAATGCCTGTAAAGCCCGCCGGGAATTCCTTCCGAAGTTCACCAGTACTTGTAACGATAATCATAACCGATGCCGATGGCGTGCCTGAAATGGTGGCAGAAGCCCCAAGAAGCAGGTTGTCACTCCCAAGGGTAATTGTGCCATTGGTTAAGGTAAGGGTGCCATTTACCGTGGTATTATCGCCAATGGTAACCCCCGCGGCATTGTTCACCGTAAGGTTTTGAATAATGTTCTGGCCACTTATGGTTTGATTGGCTGTTCCGGAGAATTCAATAGTTCCGGTACCAATGTAATTTGGGGATCCATTTTCATTGGTCAGGTTGTTTTTTAGGATAAGAGTACCCGCATTATCCAGAGTTGCCCCGCTCTTGATATCCAAGGCTGTAGATGAAACCATGAAGGTTCCCGCTGTACCCTTGAGGATCGTGCCGTTGGTTAATACATTTTCAGCGATGGCTGATGGTAATACTAAAATGAAGAGCAGAAGGGTTACGAAAATTGCTGGAATTGTCAGCCTGCTGGTTTGATTCCAAGAATGATTTGTCTGGTTCATATACTTATACTTAAAGATATGTTAACATTATTAAAAAGCCCGAATTGCCCGCACAAAGAATGTGTAAACCTTCAGGTTATAAGATTGGTAGCCATCGACGAAAGCTTCGAGCCACGCGCTGTAAAGATTGTACTCGCTGGAACTCCAATAGTTGTTAGCAAAACTGCCAATATGATTTCGTTGCAAGTACATCTCATTAAGTTCGTCTTTTGATGGCAGGAACCAATCATCGTATCCATTCAGAACAAGGTCATTACAAATACTGGCTGCTATGCCAGCGTTGTTGCAGCCATTCACAATAGCTGTGGTATTAGCTTGACCTGTGCCAATGGCTGTGCCATTGGCACCAATCAAGGTTCCATAACAGCCCCACTCTGCTCCCGCGCTCTGGTCGGTGGTGGCTGAAATAAGCCCATGTTGACCTGTGCCATCGATATAGAATATAACACCGCCACCATAGCTCTGACCTATATAGAATCCTGCCAATGTCGTAAAACTCACCTGATTCCCATAGGAAGTTCCCACGCTGTTTGTCGCGTAAGCTCTCACATAATACAAGGTGTTTCCCGTAAGTCCTGTAATATTACTCACAAACGCTCCCGTACCAGCGCCATCCGTAGTATGGCTGTTGGCGGTGGTGGGATTTGCAGAAGTGCTCCAGCACACTCCCCTTGCCGTAACAGGGGTACCTCCATCGTTGTTAATATTACCACCGCTGGTGGCTGTAGATTGAGCGATGTTTGTTACGGTTGTTGTAGTCAGTAAGGGCATACATCCGCCCCAAGTTGGGACTCCATTGCAAAGGAATAATTGCTGTCCGTATGAGCCTGAAGGAATTAGAACCCAATTTGTTCCATCCCAGTACAGCATATCCCCAGCATTTGTTCCTTGCTGTGATGCAAAGGAAATCCATTTGGTTCCGTTCCAGAAATAATAACCGACAATTACATTGTTTGGCGGTGTTCCAGCGTTGGCAGTATTAAAAACAAGCAGCCCAGTGGCGGGATTCGTAACAGGTGCGGCAGAATTTATTGCTATGAGTGCGACTCGTGGAGGCAAGAAACCCTTTGTGGCTGATTTTACATCCAGCATTGCTGAAGAGTCAGGCGAGGTGCCATCGGTATTGATTCCAAACTGAGCATCGACATGGCTTAATAAAAGCAGAAAGGCCATGAAAAACATTGCAAAATTTCTCGTCCAGCTCATATTAAATACAATTTAGATAAGTCATTCCAAATTTTCCGCACAGGTTCCCGGAATCTTAATGCAGGAGGGTTATTATTTAACGGATGCCTATCAAAAGTGACAGCGATTCCTTCAACCGGGATGATTAACCTGATATATTTTTTAAACCCGTAAATATATGTCATATATAGATGAAATGCAAGTGACCCCTGACAATGCGGCTACGCCCCACCGATGCAATGAATTTCACATATGGGCGGTTGTTGGCGATTATCGAAAGGATGCCCCTGTTTTTCTTATTAAAAGTCATTCCCTGCGTAAGAGTTTTGACGCCGTGTTTTCGAACACAATGATAATTCGGAGAAAAGTAAAGAGGGGGATTTTCAAATGAATATTAAAAAAGGATGGATTGCTGATCCAACGGGAGGAATCAATAATTTTCTTGGAACTAATGAAAATCTTTACTTTTATACCTTTATTGTGTTTGCGGTTTTGTAATTTGATTTGAGTATTTTCATTAACACATTCTCTTCGGGTGTATATCCTGATTTGTCTTTAGTGTTGATGGGTTTATTGAGTTCAGGTAAATATTTGTTGAGTTTGTTTGTTTGATATAATTCCAAGATGGAAGGATATACATAATATTTTCTGCAAACATTTCGGGTATTGCCAAGATGCTTTGCAACTTCATCTAAGATTTCATTTATTTTTTGTTTGGCATTTTGTTCTTCGCAACTGCCTTGTATATTGCAAATTGTAATCGCTGAAATACTTCCTGACCATGTTCTGAAATCCTTTGCTGAAAATTCTTTACCGCTTATTTCCTGAATATATTCATTCACCATTCCTGAATGGATAGAATGTATTTCACCTGTATCATCATAAAATTGGAATAGCTCTTTACCTGGCACATCGAGACATTTCTTAACTATGAGCGCTAATTGTTTACTGTGCAATGAAATTTTATGATCCACCCCTTTCTTTCCTTTAAATGTAAAAAGTATATTGTTGCCTTTGATATTTACATGTCGATTTTTAAATGTGGTTAATCCATAAGAGCCATAGAGTTTTTCGTAAAAAGAATTTCCAATCCGAATGGAAGTTTGTTCCATAATCATGACGATTGTAGCAAGAATTTTTTTTAAGTGTAAGCCCTGCTCTGCAATATCTTTTTCTAATTGCTGGCGTAATGCGGGAAGATTTTTTCCGAAGTCGTAAAGCCGAAAATATTTTGTTTCGCTTCTCATTTTATTCCACAGGGTATGATAGCGATATTGCTTTCGATGCATTGCATCAATTCCAGTAGCTTGCAAGTGCCCGTTTTCTTTAGAGCAAATCCACACATCATTCCATGCAGGGGGAATTACTAAATTTTTTATTCGGATTAAAACTTCTTCGTCTGTAATTGATTTTTCATTAAGAAAGTAACGAAAGTTTTTTCCTGATTTCGTTCTTGTGATTCCGTTAGAAGCATCTGCAATATAAATGAGATGAAAGAGTTTTGCACTTTTGACAGGTTCATCAGCAAATTCTAATAAACTGCTTTTTTGAATTACAATTGTTGGAAGGGGTTGCGTTTGCATTCTTTTCCGTCAGTTAAGCTATTGTTATTATTGTTATATGGTTCTTGTGTTGCTTGGTAAATCAATGGCTTCCAAATAAACCAAAACTGTTTTTACTCTTTTTAAGTGTTAAATCCCTGCAACTTGGGGTTCCTAAAGAATACTTTATTCGTGAGACTCAAATTTTTAGAACGAAGTGATAAAAAATTTGTTAGTCGAACAATCCCGCTGAAAGCGGAGGGTATAATACCTCCCGAGAACTCGGGACGGAATTTGGGTCCAGGGCTTGCCC
>Ga0224524_1000456_pt1 | contig 15936 bp, 14 predicted proteins | sample CFST75metaG_FD_179895 | JGI IMG/M metagenome (GOLD analysis project Ga0224524, IMG submission 179895) | Peat soil microbial communities from Stordalen Mire, Sweden - C.F.S.T75 | ecosystem: Environmental > Terrestrial > Soil > Wetlands > Peat | place: Sweden: Norrbotten County, Stordalen Mire... | reverse complement strand
AAACGGAAAAATAAAGAACATTACTGGAAGAAGTGAACGCCCGGTTTATATCTCTCGAGGTAAGGTTGTTATTTCCAAACATAGACACTTTATAACCATTTGGCGGGAGAAGACCAGGATATGATAAATTGCCATTGACAACATTAATGGTTGTCGTTTGTCCAGATGTTACACTATGCGTGGTCCAGTTATTCGATGTACTTCCAGCGTTTCCATTTCCCCCGACATATGTCGGCGGTGTATAGTTAAAATCTTCATAAAGAATAGTCTGTGCATGCCCGATTCCATTTATTCCGATCAATAAAACAACCAAAAAACTAATAGCAACTGGTGTAAATCTTTTCATAGTGTTTACTTTTCCAATAGGTTATTAATTATCCTGAAATTTTAGTATCATGTTGCTCCCATCAATCAAATCAAAGGGTTCAGAAGCATGTCCGGCATTTTTTGTTTATATGCAGGGTATTGCTTTCAACGACCTTTCTATGGGGATTATTCATATTTAACAAATGTATAAAGATTTTCGCTGACTCTGGTCATTTTATATTAAAGAAAATATTAACAAAAAGAATGAACTGTTTCACCGTAAATTTTTTCATCGGTCGAAACAGTTCATTTTTTATTCCGATAAGCCGGTACCGGATCGTCCTTTGGTCTGCTACAGACAGGTTATTTATCTTTCACTTCTTCAAAATCAACATCGGTGACTTCATCGTTACCGCTTTGCTGTTTTTGTTCCGGTCCGGCCTGAGGACCGGCTTGCGGGCCTTCCTGTGGTTGTGCATTCTTGTACATATCTTCACTGGCGCTCTGCCACATCGAATTCAGGCTCGCCATGGCTTTGTCAATACCCGGAAGATCTTTATTTTTATGCGCGGTTTTTAATTGCTCCAGCGACTTCGTGATCGATTCTTTTTTATCTCCAGGTATTTTGTCGCCGAATTCCTTGAGTTGTTTTTCGGTTTGGAAGATCAGGGAATCTGCAGTGTTTAATTTATCGATCTCTTCTTTGATCCGTTTATCTGCATCTGCGTTCATCTGGGCTTCTTCTTTCATCTTCCTGATATCTGCATCTGACAATCCCGAGGAGGCTTCAATACGGATCTGTTGCGATTTCCCGGTTGCTTTATCCCTGGCGGCAACATTCAGAATCCCGTTTGCATCTATATCGAATATCACTTCGATCTGGGGGATGCCGCGTGCCGAAGGAGGAATGCCATCCAGGTGGAAACGGCCGATACTCTTATTCTGATTCGCCATAGGCCTTTCACCCTGAAGAACATGAATTTCCACGGAAGTCTGATTATCTGCAGCGGTTGAGAAGACTTCTGATTTTTTGGTTGGAATTGTTGTATTAGATTCGATCAACCGGGTCATAACGCCACCCAGGGTTTCGATTCCCAGTGACAGCGGGGTAACATCCAGCAGCAGAACATCTTTCACTTCTCCTGTCAGAACACCTCCCTGTATTGCTGCGCCTACGGCAACGACTTCATCCGGGTTCACCCCTTTTGAAGGTTCTTTTCCAAAGAAATCCCTGACCATTTTCTGCACAGCGGGAATCCTCGTGGAGCCGCCTACCAGTATTACTTCATCAATGTTAGCTGGTTTCAGGCCGGCATCTTTCATGGCCTGTTCGCAGGGCGGAATAGTCGACCGCATCAACTGGTCGATCAATTGTTCAAATTTGGCCCGTGAAAGTTTTTTTACTAAATGCTTCGGGATACCGTCAACCGGCATGATGTATGGCAGGTTGATCTCAGTTTCGGTCGAACTGGATAATTCTATCTTGGCTTTTTCGGCAGCTTCTTTTAATCGCTGCAATGCCATCGGATCTTTCCGGAGGTCAATCCGTTCGTCTTTCAGAAATTCATCTGCAAGCCAGTCAATAATAAGGTGGTCAAAATCATCTCCTCCAAGGTGGGTATTCCCGTTGGTGGATTTTACCTCAAATACGCCTTCGCCTAATTCCAGGATTGAAATATCAAACGTTCCGCCACCCAGGTCAAATACGGCAACCTTCATATCTTTGTTCTTTTTGTCGAGACCGTAGGCCAGGGCCGCTGCAGTAGGTTCGTTGATGATTCGTTTGACATCCAGGCCTGCAATTTCACCTGCTTCTTTCGTAGCCTGACGCTGGGAATCGCTGAAATATGCCGGTACTGTAATGACTGCTTCCTTGATTTCCATTCCAAGATAATCTTCTGCCGTTTTCCTCATTTTCTGAAGTATCATGGCAGAAATTTCCTGCGGAGAATACAATTTGCCGTTGATGTTGACACGCGGAGTATTATTCTCACCATGATCTACATGGTACGGTACGCGTTTGATTTCTTTTTCAACCTGATTATAGGTCTCCCCCATAAAACGTTTTATGGAAAACACGGTGTTATGAGGATTTGTGATTGCCTGACGCTTGGCCGGATCGCCTACTTTTCGTTCGCCATTTTCAGTAAAAGCAACGATGGAGGGAGTTGTTCTCCTTCCTTCACTGTTGGCAATTACAACCGGTTCGTTCCCTTCCATGACAGCAACACAAGAGTTCGTGGTTCCAAGATCGATACCAATGATTTTTCCCATTTTAATCAAATTTATTGTGAATATTTTTTTGGAATTTCATCCCTCAATGTCAATCATTATGCCAAATCAGGTTTGGCTGTCAAATTGTGACAAAACGACAGGGAACGGGAAAAATAAGGTGTCAGAAACCCCGATGGATTAAGGCAGTATCGTTTTTAATCTGATCGAGTGTGGTATTACCAAGATGGATCGTATCGATTTCATTTACAAACCTGCTCGAGAAGAGCCCGATTCCATTATAAATGTTGGAAAAGGAAGGTCGTTCCTGGATGATGGAAAGGGATGGTTCGGACACTTCCATATAGGTATTGAGATCCTCAGAAGCCACGCTGAAAATATAATCCACCCAATTTGGTGTTCTCGAAATGACATTGGGATCTATCTTTATATTACCTTTCATAACCGTATAAAAAAGATCTGAGGAAAAACTTTTTAAAATTGGCGCGGTCACGGTTTCATAGGGATTTGCCACCTGATAGTTATTGAATACCAACCAGTCATAGGACTTCTGAACCGTGCCATTTGAATTGGTTTCAGAATAGTGAAAACGAATCACAAGTTGATAGCGTTTCCCTCCAAATGCGGGGTCAAATTTGACTTCAAAATTATGTCCGGGGATATATTCCACTTGTTTAAAATATGGATCCGGAGTATCGATATTAAAGCTGTGAACGAGAGTAGTGGAGGCAGAATCCACAATCCTGGTTTTCTTATGAGTGATTTTAAGCTTATAGGTATAGCTTTCGTTCAAGTGTCCTGTCTTACAATAATAAACCAGCTGGGAAGGATAATAAAATATGGAATCACCTGCCTCTTTCGTATGAATGGTAATGGTATCAAATGAATAAGGCTGATTCACAAGGTTATTACCAGACCATGCTTGCAGTTTCACATCCAGTTTATCAGGATATGTACTTGAATCGGGGATCTTTGCAAATTGCATTGCATTACCCTCACCCAGGAATGCTTTTGTGATTTTAATATACGTGGTATCTTCATTCTGGCTAAGAAGTCCGTAAACTACTGTAATGTCCCTCCAATCCGCATTCACATTCAGTTTTTTATTGCAGGAATAAAGAACCGGGAGAAAGACGAGGGCAATAAGGATAATTCTGAGGTAACGCATGTTTTTTTGATCTGGAAAAGGAAGACAAAAGTAAATATTTTTTAATTATTTGTTGTAGTTTTGCTGATAAATAGTTAAAGAATGAAACCATCGTACCGGAATGTTCCGAAAGTTACCACGCATGTGCTCCAGGAAATGAAACTGGAAGGGGAGAAAATTGCCATGCTAACGGCCTATGATTATTCTTTTGCCAGGATCCTTGATGGAACGGGTATTGACATCATTCTTGTTGGAGATTCCGCTTCCAATGTGATGGCAGGTCACACTTCCACGCTTCCCATCACGCTGAATGAGATGATCTATCATGCTTCTTCAGTAGTGAGGGCTGTGAAGAGGGCTTTGGTTGTTGTTGATATGCCTTTCGGCACTTATCAGGGCAATTCGAAGGAAGCCTTGTCTTCTTCCATCCGGATCATGAAAGAGAGTGGTGCAGATGCTGTTAAACTCGAAGGAGGAAAAGAGGTAATTGAGTCAGTCGACCGGATTCTGTCTGCCGGTATACCCGTGATGGGTCATCTTGGTTTGACACCGCAATCCATTCACAAATTCGGAACCTATGTTGTAAGGGCCACCACGGAGGAAGAAGCGTTGAAACTTCTGGAAGATGCTCATCTGCTTAGTCGTGCGGGATGTTTTTCCATCGTCCTTGAAAAGATTCCTGCAAAACTCGGAGCCCAGATTGCACATGAAATAAAAATCCCTGTCATCGGGATCGGAGCCGGGCGGGATGTCGACGGCCAGGTCCTGGTGCTGCATGATATGCTGGGGATAACGATGGATTTTTCTCCGCGTTTTCTTCGCCGGTACAACAACCTTTCAGAAGAGATCCAGGGTTCAGTAACCGCCTACATTAACGATGTCAAATCTCTTGATTTCCCTAATGAACGGGAACAATACTAATGAACGGGAACTCGATCGGAAACAATATTCTTTTCGAAGACAATCATCTTATTATCTTTAACAAGCAGCCCTCCCAGATCGTCCAGGGAGATAAAACCGGCGATACACCGCTCAGTGATCTGCTCAAAGCATTTATCAAAGAGCGTGATCATAAGCCCGGCAATGTATTTCTTGGGGTTGTTCACCGTATCGACCGGCCGGTAAGCGGGGTGGTCATTTTCGCAAAAACCAGCAAGGCCCTTACCCGTCTGAACGAAATGATCAAATCCGGACAGATCCATAAGACCTATTGGGCAGTAGTTAAAAACCAACCACCTGAAGAAAGCGGATATCTTCTTCATTACCTGAAAAAAAACGAAGAAAAAAATAAATCTTTCGCCCATGACAAGGAAGTGTCCGGTTCCCGGAAGGCTGAACTCACTTATCGCCTGATCGGAGCGAGTCAGCATTATTTTCTGCTGGAAGTGAACCTGCTCACGGGAAGGCATCATCAGATACGCACCCAGCTTTCAAAGATCGGATGCCCGATCAAAGGCGATCTGAAATATGGATTCGACCGGTCGAATCCGGATGGTTCGATCCATTTGCATGCAAGGCAGATCGAATTTACGCATCCGGTAAGTAAAGAAGAGATACACGTGGTTGCCGATCCACCGGATGACAAGCTCTGGGCGTCATTTCAGTTACAACTTAAAAACAAATCCTGAGAAATTGTTGTTTCGATTCATAAAATGAAAGCTGCAGAAATAACTTTACCGTCCGATACGGTTCTTTCAAGGAATCTGAAACTGATTTCTCTTAAAGCAAGTACCGATTCTACTGCGAATTTTCAGAGTCTTTTGTCACCGGCTATTCCGCATGCACAATCATTTTTCATTTCTCATCAGCTGAAAACCCAGGGTATACGGCCCGTATCTTTCAAAAAATATCAACCCGACTGGATCCTGGGTCTTCTTATGCTTTGTTTTGTGCTGCTTGGATGGGTTCAGGTATTCTATCGCCGAAGGCTCAGGCAGATCCTGATGGCGCCTTACTCCAAAAGGTTTCTAAATCAGTTGGTAAGGGATGGCGATCTTTTTTCCGAACGGATCTCGCTGGCCACGGGGTTAATCTATTTCGTAACAACTTCATTATTTCTCTACCAGTTCAATGAACTTGTACTCATAAAAGATACCGGGAGGTTGATCCATGGTTTTCCCCTTTTCACCCTGATCAGCATTTTTGTACTGGGTTTCTGGATCCTGAAAATCGGGATGATCAGGTTCCTGTCGTTTTTCTTCAGAACCCGTCAGACTTCCCGGGAATACATGTTAAATATTTTGATCTTCAACATATTAACCGGAATATGTTTATTGCCTTTGTTGGTTTTTGCAGTGTATTTAAAATGCGTAATCTTTCTTTGGATCTGTATGATAATTTTCGGTTTGTTCTTTATGTTTCGATTGTTCAGAGGGTTTTTGATAGGAATTTCAATAACGAAATTTTCCTATGTGTTTTTATTTGTGTATCTTTGCAGCCTCGAAATATTACCCTTGATCGTATTTGTAAAAGTTGTTTTGAAGTACTATTTATAAGCGATCGGGGAATTAAATTTGAGTATGCAACGATAAAAAACAGACGACATTGAAAATAAAAACCATCATTGTCTCTCAACCTCAGCCATCAGATCTTGAAAAATCACCTTACGCTGATCTGGCAAAGAAGTTCACTGTCAATGTTGTATTCCGTAAGTTCATCAAGATTGAAGGTATCCCTGCCAAAGAATTCAGGAAAGACAGGATAAATATCCTCGATTACACGGCGGTTATTTTTACGTCCCGCAATGCGGTAGATCATTTTTTCAGAATATGCAAAGAAATGCGTATCGAGGTGCCCGACACCATGAAGTATTTCAGCATCTCCGAATCCACGGCCTATTATCTTCAGAAATATGTTCAATACAGGAAAAGGAAGGTTTTTCATAGTAAAGAAAACTTTTCGAATCTTGTTGAACTGACCAAAAAGCACAAAACCGAAAAATTCCTGTTGCCCTGTTCGGATATCCATAAACAGGAGATCGCTAATATGCTGGAGGAAAACAAGATCCAGTTTAAGAAAGCTGTGATTTACCGTACGCTTGCCAGCGATCTCTCCGACATTAACATTGAGGATTACGATATGCTGGTCTTTTTCAGTCCTGCCCAGATCAAATCCTTATTCAAGAATTTTCCGAATTTCAAACAAAATAAAACTGCGATCGGCGCATTCGGACCGAGTACAGCGAAAGCGGTGACAGATGCAGGTCTTACGCTGAATGTTTCGGCTCCTTCAAAATCAGCACCTTCCATGACAATGGCTATTGAGCAATACTTGCTGAATGAGTTGAAGAAAAAATGACATGAAGCAAACTTTCACAAAGAATGAAAGGTTGTGCAAGAAAATTCTGATCACAAAACTCTTCCGGGAAGGCCATTCTTTTTATATTCATCCATTTCGTGTGACTTTCATGGAGACGGAGATCCCTGTTGATTTTCCCGCACAGGTTCTCATCTCTGTTCCAAAGCAACACCTGCGAAAAGCCGTTCACCGAAACAAAATCAAACGCAGGATCCGGGAAGCTTATCGAACAAACAAGGGGATCTTATATGAAACCCTTACAGAAAGACAACAGCAGATGGCAATTTGTATTACATACACGTCGAAAGAAATCCTTCCATCCAGCCTGATCCGGGAAAAAATAATATTACTTTTACAACGTTTAAGGAAAGGACATGCGCAAATTACTGGGTAATTTCTTTATCCTTTTGATCCGGTTGTACCAAGGCGCAATTTCTCCTTACCTGATGCCGTCATGCAGGTTTACGCCATCATGCTCGGCTTATGGAATAGAAGCGATTCGGAAATATGGCCCTTTCAAAGGTGGTTGGCTTACCCTGAAAAGACTGGCACATTGTCACCCCTGGGGTGGAAGCGGGTATGATCCTGTTCCCTGAATGCCAGGATTTGAAATAACAATAAGTATAATAGAATAGATAATAATTAGGGATTATGATACGCAGAGGAGAAGTTGTTTTACTGATTATGGTTTTGCTGGGCGCTTATAAACTTGCACCGGCACAGGCCCCAAACGAACAGGGTTTTGAAATCGTAAAGAATCTTGACATTTTTTCGAATGTCATAAAAGAACTGAATACAAATTATGTAGATGACATTAAGCCGGGAGAACTCTCAAAAACGGCTATCGATGCTATGCTCGAGTCGCTCGATCCTTATACGAATTACATCACTGAGACCGAAATTGAAGACTATAAATTCATCACTACCGGTGAATATGGAGGAATCGGGGCATTGATTCATCAGAACGGGGATTATGTAGTAATTTCGGAACCTTATGAAGGTGCCCCCGCGCAGAAGAGCGATCTCAGGGCAGGTGATAAGATCCTTGAGATCAATGGACAATCTGCCAAAGGAAAATCCTATTCTGATGTAAGCACCATTCTGAAAGGACAGGCAGGTACCACGATCACATTGAAGATCCAACGCCCGGGTGAAAATGCACCCATCGAGAAAACCATTAACCGGGAGATCATCAAGATCGATAATATTCCCTATTCGGGTATGCTGGATCATGATATCGGCTATATAAAACTCACCAGTTTTACTCAGAAAGCCGCATCGGAGGTTAAGCAGGCTTTTATGAAACTCCGTGAAAAAGACGGGTTGAAAGGGATCATTATCGACATCCGTGGGAACGGTGGCGGTTTACTGAATGAAGCTGTCGATATTGTAAATATTTTTGTTGACCGGGGTCAGGAGGTTGTCTCCACCAAAGGGAAACTTCCCGATAAGAATCATACATACAAAACAATGAATGGCCCGGTGGATGTGAATATACCATTGGTCGTACTGGTTGACGGACAAAGCGCATCGGCCAGCGAAATCCTGTCGGGCGCCATTCAGGACCTTGACCGTGGTGTGATCGTTGGTCGCAGGACCTTTGGGAAAGGGTTGGTTCAGAATGTAGTCCCACTGAGTTACAATGCCCAGATGAAAGTCACTGTAGCCAAGTATTATATTGCCAGCGGTCGGTGTATCCAAGCCATTGATTATTCGCATAAAAACAAAGAAGGTGTATTTGGCACCATTCCCGATTCCCTGATTGCAGCTTTTAAAACAAAGGGTGGACGTATAGTGTACGAAGGAAGAGGAATCAAACCCGATATTCACACTGACAGAATTGATTACAGCAACATTACGATTGCGCTCTATTCCAAATACCTGATCTTTGACTTTGCAACTCAATTCAGGATAGATCATCCCGCTATTTCTCCCCCCGATAAATTTGAGATAACCGATTCCATCTTTAATTCTTTTTTAGCCTTTATCTCCGATAAGAATTATGATTATAAAACAAAAAGTGAAGAAGCCCTGGAAGCCCTGCGGAAGAATTCAGAAAAAGAAAATTATTTCAATGCCATCAGCTCGGAATACGATGCGCTGAAGAAACAGATGGAGACTGATAAAAAAAGCGATTTGAGAAAATTCAAATTACAGATCAGTGACTTGATAAAGCAAGAAATTGTATCAAGGTATTATTACCAGAGAGGCAAGATTATCGCCTCCCTGAAGACTGACAAAGACCTTGCAGAAGCTATAACTACCCTGGCCGATCAGAATCTTTACAAATCGGTCCTGGCAGGCACTTATACCCCCCCCTTGGGAGGCAACGATAAAAAAACCGGGAATGATGATTCGTCCGATAATGATGATCCCGGATTACACTGATTAAAATCTCCTTCATGGAACAGAAAAACCTTTCCCTCTCTTACCTGGAATATGATTCAATGGAAGAATTGCCTCCCCCCGATCGGGAATTGCTGGAATATGCAAAGAATGCCGTGGATTCCGCTTATGCTCCTTATTCACATTACAAGGTGGGTGCGGCCGTGCGGATGGGAAACGGCAAAATCATTACCGGCAACAACCAGGAAAATATGGCTTTCCCATCAGGACTTTGCGCAGAGAGGGTGGCATTGTTTGGAGCAGCGTCTGCAAACCCGGGGATCGCGGTAAAAGCGATCGCCATTACGGCAAAATCTCTGCAATTTCCGGTTGAAAAACCCGTGACACCATGCGGATCCTGCCGGCAGGCCATCATCGAATATGAGATGCTTAGTCATGAAAAGATCCGGATCATCCTGATGGGAGAAACCGGGAAAGTGCTGACCATCGAAGGAATGGACACCCTGCTTCCGCTTTCTTTCAAAGAAGATGGACTTAAGAAGTAAGATGTGAGAAGTGAGAAATGGGTAGTGAGTGGCGATCTTAAAAGGAAACTCTGTAGAGGTGACATAATTCTAGTGATATGAAAATAAAGACGATTTTAGTTGGAATTACTCTCGTTGGATTGTTTATAGCAGCAAAAAGCGACAGGCCCGCCTATCGAATATTCAACATCAAAGGCCATAAGGCCGATTATGGTGATATCCTCAAAGCCGCAAGGAATGCGGATGTGGTATTTTTCGGAGAGAGTCATACCAACCCGATATGCCATTGGCTTGAATTGCAACTTACTAAAGACCTTTATGAAGAGAAGAATGGCAAGCTGATCATTGGGGCAGAGATGTTTGAACGCGACAACCAACTGCTTTTGAATGAATACATTTCTTCCATGATCCGGAAAAGGGATTTCGAAGCGGAAGCCAAACTCTGGCCCAATTACAAAACCGATTATGCACCCATCGTGGATTTTGCTGCTAAAAAAGGGGTAAAATTCATTGCAACAAATATTCCAAGACGTTATTCGGCAATTGTAAACCTCAAGGGGCTTGAAGGTCTCGACAGCATCAATGCATTGGAACGAGGGATGATTGCGCCATTGCCGCTAAAGTACAATCCCGAACTGGGCTGTTATAAAAAGATAGGTGAGATGGTAGCCGGTTCCCCGATGCACATGGGTGATAACCTGCCCAAAGCGCAGGCAATCAAGGATGCAACTATGGCTTGGTTTATTTTAAAGAACGTGAATGACGGGTATGTTTTTTTCCATATTAACGGGAGTTACCATTCCGAAAATCAGGAAGGAATTGTGTGGTACCTGAAAGAATACAATAAAAGAAATGCAACGGAACTGAAGATCCTTACTATTACTGCCGTTGAACAGAAAGCCCTGGATGAACTAGAAAAAGACAATCTTGGAAAAGCCGATTATATTGTTTGCATACCTGAAGACATGACTCAAACCCAGGAGGCCTCAGGGGGCGCTATCGTTATGCCACCTCCTGCGACGATTCCCGCCGGCTCAATGAAAAACGCCAAAGCAGATACCGTGAAAAAGGCTGTTCCCGAAACCGGATCAGGCGGGGATGACGACGATGATGATTGATACTTTACCGGTTCAGGCAAAAGTGAAATAAGCGTTGATCAGGAAATTCCACAAGGTTACGATAATCGTCGCAACCAGTTTCGAAAGATAGAAATTGATCTTGAACTTGCCGTTCAACAACCAGATGATCGCACTGTTGATTCCCAGCCCTATCAGAGCGATAATAAAAAACCGTGAAAACTCCTGAATGATCTGTGGATTATGGCTGTTAAAGGTCCAGATCCTGTTGAGAAAATAATTGGTAGTAGCGGCAAGGGTGAATCCGATGGCATTGGCAATATATTTCTGGACTTTCAGTACCTCCTTAAAGAAATAGGTAGTCCCGAAATCGACGAAGATCCCGGAAAATCCCACCATACAGAACTTGATAAATTTTAACAGGAAAACCTTGTCGATAAGTTTCGTTAATTCCATAGATTTTGTTGAATGAATTCTTACTTTTTCCCTCTTTCTCCTTTACAACTTTATTATCAGCACTTCATGCTTCTCTTTCCTGATCACTTCTACGCTGATGGTCTGGCCTTGTTTCAGTTTTCCCAACCGTGACATGTATTCATAGATGTTCCCAACAGCCATTCCATTAATGGAAATGATGATGTCGCCCTTCAGCATGCCGCCTTTATCGGCAGGGCCGTCTTTGGTGACACCATCTACCCGTAATCCTTTTTTCTCCGTTCCTGCAAAATCGGGCATGATACCCAGGGTGACCTTCATCCTGCGGCCTCCCCTTCCGTAACCTTCTTTCTTGCCGGATTCATGGAACGTAAGGGCATTGGGCAGGTTATCCACATCCCTGATAATGTTGTAACTGAAGTCCCCGATTTCCTTCTCCTTTCCGTAATCCAGTTTATCGGCATCATCAAATGGGGTATGATAATCCATGTGAGAACCAGTGGTAAAAAAGAATACCGGGATACCGGATGCATAGAATGAAGCATGGTCGGAAGGTCCATAACCGTCGGGAGAGTGGGTCACGGTAAACGGAAGGGCTTTTTCATACATGCGGATAATGGAATCGCCTTCCAGTGAAGTCCCGGTCCCGCTGATGGAGATGGAATTTTTCTCTTTATCGAAACGACCTACCATATCGAAATTGAACATGGCTGTGATCTTCTTCATGTCCACCGGCGAATGATCGGTAAAATATTTCGATCCAAGTAATCCCATTTCCTCACCGCTGAACGAAATGAAGATAACACTTCTCTTCAAACGGTTCTTTTCGCCTGCCAGTTTCCCGGCAAGTTCAATGACCATCGCCGTTCCGGATGCATTATCGTCAGCTCCATTATGTATGGCAACCGTATCGGGCATCCTGGATCCGGAACCGGGGCCGCCAAATCCGAGATGATCGTAATGCCCGCCGATGACAAGATATTCATTTTTTAAAACAGGATCTGTTCCTTGGATCACCCCCACGACGTTTTCAGCTAATGCTTTTTTCTGGATGATTTCGGCGGATGCATTGATCATTATCGGAAGAACGAGTGTTTTTGGCTTTCTTGTTTTATTCAGGATCTTTTCCAGTGAATCCAGGCTATACCCGGTAGATTTCAGTAGCATGTTCCCAACCTCGCGTTTGATATTGATTACCGGGATCCCGGCAGTTACATCATTGTTTTCGGAGTGAAGCCCGATCAGTTTATCGTCTTTATCCATGTTAACCGGTGTAACAATCAGAACACCTGCTGCACCATGATCTTTTGCCACGAGGATCTTTCCCCGGATCTCGGTAAAAGGGATGAATTTGCTTTCGTTGTTATCCATTTCGGGGTCGCCCCGGAAGAGCATGACCCATTTCCCTTTCACATCCAAGCCTTCATAGTCTTTCCACTTCAGGCTGTCCTGGTCGATATCGAAACCATAACCGGCAAATACAACGGAATTGCCGACAGTTCCATTCGATGAATAGGCAACCGGCATGAAATCCTTTTTCAGGGTCCCCTGGAAATCTTCAAACCGGAGGTCATTATGGTCGCCCAGGGTGACATCCTGGACGATTTCGAAATACTGGAAGCCATTGTCGCAGATCAGTGTCAGACCAGAGGCTTTGAACTGGTCGCGGATATAGTTTGCAGCAACATCGGCTTCCTTCGTTCCGGGTTTGCGGCCTTTCAGCGAATCGGATGCAAGAAAATAAACATCGGTCTTGAGTTCCTTGGCGGTGATTTCGGGGTTACGCTGGGCAAAAACGACATCTGTCAGAATTAACAAGAAGACGAAGAAGAATTGGATTCTTTTCATGGGTGGGAATCAGTTTATAAAGTTTGTAAAGTTATAAAGTTCATAAAGTTTGTAAAGTGTTTAGCTATTAGCTGTTTGCTATTCGCTTTTCGCCAACAGCCCTTCCCCATCCGGGGCGGGGAATGATGTCATCACCCCATCACTTCCTCACTTTTTCAATCACCCCGCCACCCAGCACCAGGTCATCCTGGTAGAAAACAGCCGACTGGCCCGGGGTAATGCCATCGTTCGGAAAATTGAATGTCACTTTGACGGAATCATTTTCAAAGGGTTCAATCCGTGCACCGGTTGCGTTCTGGGCCGAGCGGATCTTGACTTCAACTTCCGCGGGTTCGTTGAGTGATTCAAATGCGATCCAGTTCAGGTCATTCACAATGAAAGACGAACTCATCACTTCTTCGTGAATTCCGACCACGACCTTGTTTTTTTCTTTATCGAGGCTGAGCACATAAAGGGGCTCGGAATAAGCAACCCCAAGGCCTTTGCGCTGGCCGATGGTATAGTTCCAGAACCCGTTGTGCTTTCCTAGAACATTTCCTTTAGCGTCAACAATATTGCCCGGGGTATCTTTGACATTCAGCAAATCCCTGTAATCTCCACTGTAGAAATCCTGGCTTTCTTCCTTTTCAGATAAAGGGAGGTTGATCTTTGTAGCGATTTCCCTTACTTCTTGCTTCGTCATGTTTCCGATTGGGAAAAGAACTTTTGAAAGCTGCTCCTGGGTGAGGCGATAGATAAAATAGGTCTGGTCCTTTCTGGGATCTATTCCCTTTTTCAACAAATAACGTTTCCGCTGATCATTCCATTCGACGACTGCATAATGACCGGTAGCAAAATAGTCGAATACCAGCCCTTCCATCCTTGCCAGATCGGGCAGCATACCAAATTTGATCAGTTGGTTGCATCGCACACAGGGATTAGGTGTACGTCCGGAGAGGTACTCCGAACGGAAATAGTCCAGAACAAGCGTTTTATATCGTTGGGAGCAGTCGAATACCCGGTAAGGAATATCCAGGATGCCAGCCAGTTCCCTGGCTTCTTCAATTTCTTCATTTTCATCGGGTCCATAGCAGGCATGCTTTCCGGAAGGGACCAGGCTGGGCTTCCCGTCCCAGAGTGACATGGTCACACCGGTGACTTCATATCCCTGCTGCTTTAGAAGGTATGCTGCAACCGAAGAATCAACTCCTCCGCTCAGTCCAACAATAACTTTTTTCTTTCCCGTCACAGGAATATCCGGTTAAAAATTAAAGGCAGCAAAGGTAAGAATAATCGTGTAATCTATTTGGCCAGGATCAATTTCCGCGTTGTTAATTCTGCCGGAGTTGTCAGCTTGATTATATAGATACCGGAAGGCAGGGAACCTTTTGAAACAGGAATGGTGTAGTTTCCGGGTTGCCGGTATCCACTGGCCAATGTACTGACCTGAATTCCCTGTACATCAATCATCTCCAGCTGAATATTTCCACTCTCCCGCAAATGGTAAGTGATCCACGCATTCCCGTCAGAGGGATTGGGCCAAATCTCAAGTGAATTCGTTCCTGCACTTGTTTTCGGAGGGATCACAGTAACCGGAGAACATGGTGTGAACTGAACGCCATCCAGCCAGAGCGTATAACCATAATCCCAGGTATCGGCATGAAACTCCACGTAATTGACATTATCCAGTGACATGGTTCCAACCATGGTGCGGGTGAACTGCGAATTTCCAGTCAGGGGAACCTTGTATTGTTTCCATATCAAATTTGCTGACGTGAGTAGGGTGGGTGAAGCAGTATACTTATAGTAATCGCCTGCCATATCCCCGATGCGAATATGGAAATACTGGAAACCATAAGGAACGAACGGGATGGTCCTGACCCAGAAATAAAGGGTGTCCTGGCTGGTCAATGTCCACAGGGAAACGGAATCATTCGCCGGGCGATAATTTAATGCCACATCCCAGCCTCTTCCAGTTACAAGTTTCACGGAAGCATATCCCGACACCTTTTCCGTACTGTCAAAATAAACCGTATCCGGAATGCGGGGGCCCGGGTACCCGGTTTCGGGATAAGCATACCAGACGGAGGGAGGTTCAGCCATGTCGCAGGGTGGATTATACTGAAATACAGGATCAGGGCCTGTGTTGGCAGGAAACCAGTTAACTCTGCCTTCTGTGCTGTTGTCGGTCTTATCATAGATCCTGGCAGCGATCAATGCCGTATCATTCGGTTCAAAGGAATTACCGTGTGCATAAATATCATTGGATGACCAGTTTTTTATATGAAACGAGGTAGGCATCCGGAAATCATTATTGCTGATGGTATCCTGGGTTGAGGTTGATTCGAAGTAAACCGACTGGTTCTCGTTGTAATTAAACTGGTTATCAGTGGCAACCAGGTGTGTTGTATTGATCGCAGAAAGTCCTTGTGTATTCCCTTCAATGACATTTTGCCGGATGAAATAATCCATTGAGGCCTGGTTTTCATATCCGGTGATCGGGCTGCCTTTCCATAACTCAATGCCGGTGGGATTATCGCTGATCGTATTGTGTGTGATGGAATTGGAAAAACCCCGGTCAATAGCGATGCCGGAATAGAAATTTCCAATAACTTCATTGCTGTCGACAATACTGTTAAAGGAATATCCCAACCAAAACCCGTAATCACTGTAATTGCAGTTATTGTGCTTGTAAACATTTCCGTCGGCAAAAGTGGCTTCAATGGCGTTGTGCGGGGAATATGAG
>Ga0224524_1000452_pt1 | contig 16002 bp, 4 predicted proteins | sample CFST75metaG_FD_179895 | JGI IMG/M metagenome (GOLD analysis project Ga0224524, IMG submission 179895) | Peat soil microbial communities from Stordalen Mire, Sweden - C.F.S.T75 | ecosystem: Environmental > Terrestrial > Soil > Wetlands > Peat | place: Sweden: Norrbotten County, Stordalen Mire... | reverse complement strand
TCACCGTCTCCTCTTTGGCTTTTTCCATAATGAAAGTCCATGCCGCCACTATGGCCGCCAGGGATTATATGAACAGAAACGCGCAGAGCTTGACGACAGGAGTGTCGCACCAAGTCATCTTTACCCCCGCTACCAATGTGTCCGGAGGCACTGGAACAAACAAAGTGATCATGGTTTTTCCGGACGCTGATGACGGACTGTGGTGTCGAACAGCTGGAGCGGATCTGGCGGTCACTACTACTTCTTTGAATGACAGCGCTGTCGTCCTTCCCGGATCCTCGAAAGTGGGCACTTGTGCGAAGGGATCGGGCGCTTCCAGTTATGACACTATTACTATTTCCGGAGTAGATAACCTTGTGGCCGGAACAGCCTATGGATTCACTGTTACCGATGGATCGACTGGAAAATTAGGTACTCCCTCAGCAGAAACTGCTATAGTGACGGTCAAGACTAACAACGGAACCTCTGACGTCGATACCAGAAATATCGTTCTGGCTATCGTCGCCAGCGATCAGATAACAGTTACGGGAAAAGTCGATGCTACTATGACTCTTGTCATTTCCGGTACCAGTATGGGCTTTGGATCTATCGTTTCTGGCTCTACTCGTTATGCTGATAACACCGGAGCAGGTCTTGCTAGTTCTGCGCCAAATGGCCAGCCAGCGACTATTTCCGTTTCTACTAACGGCCAATCAGGAGCAGTGGTCCAAGTAAAAGACACTAACGCCGCCGCTGCTACCGGTCTTTATTTAAATAGTCCAGCCACTACTCTTACCTCAAGAGCCAGTAGTGCCGTCGCGGCTGGAACAGCCGGATTTGGAGTGTTTGGAAAAAATGCTTCCACGGTTACTCTTGATCCTGGTTTTGATAATAATGGTGCGGCTGACTTGGCCATCAGCACCACTTTTCAGCCTGTGGCCTCGCTAGCCGCTGCGGGCACAGGTTCATTTGATCTGGAAGCTGTGGCTGCGGTAGCCGCCGCCACCCCTCCCGGAGATTACACGGACACCCTCACTGTTGTAGCGACAGGCAAATTCTAGTGAAAAAAAGCTAAGGCATCACCCTCATGAAAAATCATCTCTACCCACGACTATTAACCAGGATCATAATTATCTTTGTCTTATTATTGAGCGCGCATAGCGCTCTTGCTTTAACTATTTCTCCGCCTATCAGCGAATTGAGCGGCGATCCCGGCTCGACCATCCAGGGCATCATTAAGGTATATAACGAGACAAAAGATACGGTCACGGTCTATGCTTCCGCGGCCAATTTCACGGCCAAAAACGGCAGTGACGGCGAGCCGCAATTCACAGACATTAACCAGGCGGTGCAGACAAAAGACCTGGCTTCCTGGATAAAAGTTCCGACGGGCGCCATAACCGTAAACCCCTTGGATTGGCAAACTATCGTTTTCCAGATCACTCTGCCAAAAGACGCTGAACCAGGAGGACACTACGCGGCAGTTTTTTTCAGTCCCAATAATCCTGCCCAAGCGGGGAACGGAGCTGTGACTATTGATTATAAGACCGGCTCCCTCATCCTCCTTAGTGTTTCTGGCGATGTGAAACAGGAAGGAAAATTAAAAAGCATAACTCTAAAAGACGATAAATATTTTTTTGAGCATATTCCTGTGACGACAGAGTTGATGATAGAAAACAGCGGCAATCTGCATTTCAGGCCGGGCGGAGCGGTGGAGATAAAAAATATGCTTGGACAGAAAGTGACTGATTTACCAATTCTCAATACAGACGCGGGAGGAAACATCTTGCCTAATAGTTCGAGGCGCTACGACGTGACGTGGGGCGGGACTGATTCTCAGAATCTTCCTCAGGGATTTTGGAATAAAGTAAAATATGAATTGAGTAATTTTCATTTAGGAAAATATACGGCGGTAGCTACGGTCGGCCTTCCCCAGGGGATGTCCGAACCGATGGCAGTGTCTTTTTGGCTCATTCCGTGGCAGCTGATCATCGTCGTAATTTTGGGGCTGGCCATTCTCTGGTTTATCTTCAGGACATATAACCGTTGGATCATCAAAAAGGCCAGGGGTGGAAAATAGGATAAAACTTTTTCAAATATAAAAACTTCGGAATATCCCGAAGTTTTTTTGTTCCTGATAAAATATTTTTTTATCGCTCTTCTTTATCTTTGATTTCCCCGTCCAGTTTTCTGATCATCAGGCGCAGCTCCAATGTTCCCCAAAGAAAAAAGATGGCGAAGAGAAGCTCCAAAGAAATTTTGATGCCAGAAGACCAGCTCCAATTTTCTATCGCTCCAAAATTAAATATCCGGGAAAGGGTAAAGGAGATGATGGAGGCAAGGAACAATTTAGCGGCCAGATCCAATCTTTTCTCCACTCGCCAGACTACACCGAACATATAGATGACTGCCCCGAGAGAAATGAGAAAAATGGCTGTTTTAAGGGATAAAACGATGGCAAAGGGTGTCATTTAGACACCTCCTTCCTGCGGCTGATGAAGCCACGTTTAGACAAATATTCTTCTGTGATATGGAAGACCGCGCCTTCCGAGAGATGGTGCTCGATGCCGAGCATAGAGAGGAAGATGAGCAGCAGGAGAACCATCAGCCAGAGCATCCAGCCCAGTCCGCGCATAACCTGAATCGAGGTGAGAGTCGTGCTGCCGATGCTGACAACCGGAACTTCTTTTACTGTGAAAAAATCTTCGCCGGCAATAGTTTTTCCCTGATAATTTATTTCAGCTGTCAGCTTATAATTTCCACTGGGCGTAAGTTTAGGAATAGGAACTTTTTCTTCTATGGTTGGTTTTTGAGAAAAATCAATCGTTTCTGTCGATGTCCATATGGAATTATTTTCATTGTTTAAAATATTAAATTCCACTTTCTCTTCATAATTTTTTTCCGGAGTTATATTTTTTAAACCAATTTCTAAATCCAGATTCTCCCCGGCGGTAACCGAGTGATCAGGATTTTTTACGGTTACCAAAAATTCAAAAGGAATTTCTGGCTCAGCTTTTGGCGTAGTAATTTCCTCGTTTTCCGGGGTTATCTTCGGGGATGATTTTTTGGATGATGAAGAAGACGAAGAAGACGAAGAAGATGAAGAAGATGACAACGAAGATGACGCACTAGGCGAATCGGGAGTAGGTGCTTCTTCCTGGCTGACTATTTGAAAATCAAACGAATAAGAAGCCTGAAGGGAGGTGTCTACGGGATCAACAGCTGTTATGGCAGCGGTATGAGAATCGATGTTTAATTCTACCGGCGACGTCCACGACCAGTAGCCGTTGACATTGGCGATTGTCGTGCCACTGACTACCGGACCGCTGTGGATCAGGATGTTTATGATAGCGTAAGGGATATTGGTAACGCCGGAAAGAGTGGGTGTATTGTCAGTGATTTTCGGAACATCGAGCGGCGTGTTGTCTTGGGAATTTTTCACGTCACCTTTGCTGATCGTGGCAACAGAACAAATTGGCGGGACTATCACATGGCAATCATTGCTCGTAGCCGAAATTTCATCAGACGCGGTATTTTCAGCTAAACCGTTAGCTATTACTTGATAGGTATAGCTGGTATCGTTTTGAACGGTGTTATCGGTAAAAGAATTTCCGACCAGCCCGGTCATTAAAAGCGCTGAATTTCGATAGATGTCATAGGAGTTAGTATCGGCAGTTTCATTCCAGGAAAGGCTTATATATGGGTTATTTGGAGTACAGCCAGACTGCGAGGTCACTGTTGGTCGGCCTGGGTGATTGGGATTGGCGACATGGAGGGTCACGGCGATGTTTCCTTCGTCAGCCAGCGTGTGGTATTTTTCCCGAAAATCCTGGAGAAGAAAGCGGGGATCGAAAATCAGGGAGACAAGCAGGTAGATGATAAAAATCACCGAAGTTATTTTGAGATGAACTTTAGCTACGCGCTTCCATATTTTTTTTCCGCCAGAGGCGGATCCGCCCTTGGCGGACTTTTTTTTATTTTTCTTCATACAGTTTTTCCTGAGTACATTGTAACACGGATTTGTCTTGACTTTAAGCCCAAAAACTGCTATAATTAAATAGTAAAAAAGCTTCAGGGGGCAATAAAAACGACGGGTGAGACCCGTTGTTATTTTATTTTGTCCCAAAACGGCTAAAAACGGCCAAGAAAGCAATGTCGCCAACAAAAATAAAAAGAAAAAAAATAGCGATTCTCAAGCGAATGGTTTCCTTCTCGCTATTTTTCTTTTTTTTCTTAGTGGGCGTTTTTTATTCCGGAGGCAAAGTAAACGCCGCTTTCAACGAATTTATCAATTATCAGGGAAAACTTTATGACAACAATAATGTTCCGGTAGTGGATGGCGCCTATGATGTGACTTTTAATATGTACAATGTCAGCAGCGGAACGACTCCACTTTGGACGGAAACCTGGACAGCCGCCAATCTGTGGACAGAAACCGGCACGGCTACGGTTACCAGAAATGCGGCCGGATGCGGCGGCACCGGATATACCAGCATCGTTTACACTACCGAAACCCGGGAAGGGACAATAGCGGTCGGACAATATGTCTGGAACACAACTCTTAAGGAATCAGCCTTGGTAAATTCCATCGATACCGGTTCGAACACTATTTGTGTCAATAATCCGTATTCTTCCTGGAATAATGGTGACGACCTGACTAATCAGATTTATGTCAAAAATGGAATTTTTTCTGTGATGTTGGGATCGATTCTGGTCAGTGGCAATTCCAGTCTGAGCACTGTTAATTTCAATCAAACTTTATATTTAGGAGTGAAAATAGCGCCGGACACCTCGGAAATGACGCCGAGAAAAGTGATCGGTGCCGTGCCGGCGGCTTTTGAGTCTAAAAAACTGCAGGGAGCCGATTGGGCCAGCCCTTTGGGGATAGGAACTTCTGCTCCCAACACCGGAGCCTTCACCACTCTTGCTTCAAGCGGAAATATAGCCCTGGGCACCGGCCCAGGTTCAACTGTTTCTATTGGCAACACGACCGGAGCAGCGACCATAAATTCCGGCGGCGTCTCATCCTGGACCAATACGGCCGGGAATTTGACCATTTCTACAACCACTACCGGAATCCTGGCTATGACTTCTGTCGGCGCGCTCAACCTGACTTCGGGAACTGCTTCTACTTGGTCTCTGCCTAATGCTACCAACGCTTTGGTTTTTGATGGCAACACGATGGATATCGACGCCTTGAATAACCGGATCGGCATTGGCACAACTTCGCCGACTGCCTTTTTGACTATACTCGGCGGCACTCAAAACCAGGCGTCATTGAGACTGATGGTTGGCGTTGCTCCCACTTCTCCCAATGACGGAGATATCTGGTATGACGGCACTCATCTGTATTTCAGATATAGCACGACCAACAAGGATCTTTTGGCTGGTGGCGGAGCGGGAGATGATTTAGGTGATCACACCATGACACAAAATCTGGAGACTAATGGTTATTGGATTTCCAGTGACGGAAGCAGTTCGGGTATATTTATCAATGGTTCCGGCAATGTCGGCATCGGCACATCTAATCCCACGCAGTCACTGTTTATCGCCGGTTCTAATCCTCTCGGCACCAACATCGATATCAGCAATTCTTCAGCGGGCGGAATCAATTGGGTGATGGCCAGCAACGGTTCCGGTGCCAATTATGGACCGGCCGGAAGCTTCACCTTAAGAGATGACACTGATGAGCTGAACGCTTTCACCATTTTGCCATTAGTCGGATATGTCGGCATCGGCACAACTAATCCTATGGCCCTTCTTGATCTTGGAGCGGCTACCACGACTGCCGCTAGTTTGAACATCACTCCTTCGGCCAGTGTCGATCCTGCTTCTCCCAATGTCGGGGATGTGTGGTTCAACGGGACTAATTTATTTTTTAGAAAAGACGCTTCTACCAACGTCGATCTTCTGACTTCTCTCGGCAGCCAATGGACCACAGCCATCAATGGAACGGATGTTTATTTTGGATCAACTTCTTCCGGCAATGTCGGCATAGGAACAGCTACTCCGAGTGCGGCTTTGGAAATCAGTGGGGGAATGAGAGGAATAACCGGATTAAAAATTGATAATCTTTCCAATGCCTACTACGCCATTGATTTGAGCGCGACAGGACTGGCTGGAAATACTGATTATCCGATCTACATCGATGCTAATGATTATTGGCGCGCGGACGGACAGCTTTCCATTGCCGGTTCGATCAATGCTACCGGTTTTTATGATCCGAGCAACTCATATTACTTTAATCCCGATAGCACTGGAACAAGCCTGGCAACGGCGGGCAATGCCGGAATAGGAACGGCCAGTCCGGACAACACCTTGTCTTTGAATGAGATTTCTGGCCAGGGGAATCCGGTGATGGACTATATGATCAGCGGCACTACGATATTTTCCCAGGGAGTGGATCAATCGGATCTCAACAAATTCAAGATTCAAATCGGAGCGTCTTTAGCCGGACCAAATCCGCCATTGGCCATCAATACCAACGGGCAAGTGGGCATGGGCACGAATATTCCGGACGATCTTCTGACTTTGAATATAGCCAGCGGCAATCCGATCGTTGATTTCCAAGTAGCCAGCGTGGATAAATTCGCGATGGGGGTGGATAATTCTGACAGTAATAAATTTAAGATCGCGGTTTCCTCTGACGGAACGCTTTCCAATGCCGCGCCGTCTTTTGTCATAAACGCTTCTGGTCAGGTAGGCATAGGCACCGCCAACCCTTCTTCGCTTTTTAATATTAGTGGCGGACATTTCACTCTCGGGTCGCTTAACTCTACGACAGCGGCTGAAATGCATTTTATGGAATCCTCGGGTTATGGCGTTGCCTATGTCGGCCTAAAAGCGCCCGATACGATGCCAAGCGGTTCCATAACTTTTACCTTGCCCGGTGCTGATGGCATCAACGGACAAGTATTACAAACCAATGGAATGGGAGCTTGGAGCTGGTCGACTATTTCTGCTGCGGGCATGCCCAATCCGATGAACGCCGCTGGCGATCTTATTTTTGGATCAGGGCCATCTGCCGTTCCGACAGCGTTGCATCTTGGTGGCAATGGCCAATGCCTGACAGTTGTTTCCGGAGGATTGACTTGGGGGTCGTGTCTTGGATCGGGAACGGGAGCTGGCGGATCTACCACCCAAGTCCAATTCAACAGTGGAGGCTTGCTTGCGGGAGCGGTGGAATTCGCTTGGGATAATACCAATAAACTTTTAAACATCGGCGGTACTGTGGCCGGAGCGAAAATTTCCCTGGCTCTTCGCAATTCCAGTAATAACGCTGCCGCTTCCAATGAGCTTCAGATTGGAAATGACGCGGCGGCTAACGCTTTGGACTTTCTGGTGGGCAGCAGTGGTTATACTAATGCCGCTAACTGGGCTTTTATCTATAACAAAGTCAACGGGCCATTGATCTTGGGAAATACTAATCCTGCCGGGCAGCTGGTTATCAGTGCTGCTGGCAACGTCGGTATCGGCATCACTAATCCGACGGCCAAATTGCACTTGGTTGATAATGTTGTTGGTGCCGGAAACTCATTTCTGGCCACCACCACATCATTGACTACCGGAAATTTTGTCCAATTGACGGAAAACGGAACGCTTGCCGGGGCTAATCAGACAATCTTAAACGTTCTTAATTCTGGTGCCAACGGATCGGGCGTTCTTACTTATGGCTCGCAAGTGACCGATATACACACAGGAGCTGGTTCGACTGACGTAGCAGGTTTTTTCTTGGCTGATTCGGCTCCGACAAATGTTGGTGTGCGCGTCAGCGGTATGACCGGAGCGACTGCCAATATCGGCTATGATTTAGTTTCTATGGGTGGTTCTACCAGCAATATCGGACTGCAGATCGGCGCCATCTCCAATGGAGGAACGACGGACACAGGCATCAGCATCGGAACGATCGCTGGAGGCGGGACAGGAACGGATATCATGACCGGAGTCAACTCTTCCACCGGCGCCAATGTCTATCAATTAAATCTGGGTACTATTACGGGAAATAGCAGCACGGGTCATTACGGAATTAACATCGGTGCTATTTCCGGAACAGCTTCCTATGCCTATGGGATGAATGTGGGGACAATTACCGGAGGCACAACAGCGGATTACGGCATAAATATCGGTTCTATCACCACGACCAACGCCGCTAATTCATACGGAATATACACGGGAATCTTAGCCGGATCCGGAACTACTACCTATGGTGTTTATGTGGCTACTCCCACGTCTACCGGAACGACCAATTATGGCTATTATGTGGGAGCCGTATCGGGTTCGACCAGCAAATACGCGTTTTATTCCAACGGCCTTACTTCTACCGGCGCTGCTACTAATAACATCGGATTTTACCTGGGAGCCGTTTCCGGATCAACCGCGGGAACTACCAACACCGGGATGCAGATAGTTTCCGTCGGCGGTACGGCTACCAATAATTATGGCATAAATATCGGGACAATTGCCGGCGGAACGACTTCCAATGTGGCGATGGTCACAGGAGCGGTTTCCAGTGTTGCTACCAATAATTATCAGCTGAACCTGAACAGCGTTACTGGAGGATCAGGCTCTAATACAATAATATTGACCGGAGCTGTCAGTGGAGCAGCGACCAATAATTATGGACTTAACTTGGGAACGGTCACTGGAGGAACGACGGCTAATTACGGGATAAATCTTGGCGCTGTTACTGTCACCGGTTCGGCCAATTCATACGGATTGAATGTGGCCGGTTTAGTAGGGGTCGGATCCACTTCTTTTGGCATCAATGTTTTAGCCTCCACTACGACCGGCGCGGCAGATTATGGGATGAGAATTACCGGTCCGACGGGCGCGGCCACTTCCAACTATGGACTAAATGTGTTGATGCCGACCAGCGCCACGACACACAATGCCGGCATTGAGATCGGAGCGGTATCTGTCACGCCTGGAACTTGGGCGCTCTATTCTTCAGCGGCTAATAATTCATATTTTGCCGGAAATTTGGGATTGGGAACCTCTTCTCCAGGAGCGCTTCTGGATGTCAAAGGAACTATGCGTTTGTCTAGCGCCACCACCACCGCCTTTATCGGATTAGTAGCGCCGACGTCAGCCATCCAAACGACATACATATTGCCCAACGATGGGAGCAGCGGACAATTATTGATGACCAACGGAGTAGGAACTCTCAGTTGGACCACTTATTCTATCGGAACCGGGATGACCAATGTACTGACCACTAAGGGTGATATGATTTATTCTTCCGGCGGTGCTGTTCCGGCGAGGTTAATGCTTGGAACGAATAACCAATGCTTGATAGTGGCCAGCAGCGCTCCGATCTGGGCCAATTGTCCGGGGGGTTCAACGGCCGCAGGATCGGATACCCAAATACAATTTAATAATGCCACTGCTTTTGGGGCGGATAGTTCATTTACCTGGAATAATACTAACAAAACCTTGGGCGTCGGCGGCACTGTTGTCGGAGCAAAAATTTCTATCGCTCTTCTCAATAGTAGCGGCGGCGCCACTTCGACTGATGAATTCAGGCTTGGAAATGATACTAATCCTGATGCTTTGAGAATCTGGGTCAATAGCAGTGGCTTCACTAATGCCGCGAACTTCGTTTCGATTTTCAATAAAGCTAATGCCCCCATAATCTTAGGTACCAACAATACGGAAAGAATGAGGCTGGATGGATCGGGAAACTTGGGTATCGGAGCTACCTCTCCCGGAGCAAAATTGCATAGTTTGGCCACGACGGAACAATTGCGCTTAGGATATGACCCGACTGATTATAATTCTTTTACCGTGGGCTCTACTGGCAGCCTTACAGTGGCTGCCACAGGCACGAATCCTAATATTATCCTAACGCCTGGCGGCACAGGATTCACTCTTCTCAATGGTGCGGTCGGGATGGGAATTGTGGCGCCGACAGCCAGCAGGCTGCACATAGTAGATAACATTGTTGCGGCTGGAAATTCAGTTCTTGTGAGTACTAATTCTTTGACCACCGGCAACCTTGTTCAGTTAAACGCCAATACTGTTAATGCCGGTGCTAACCAGACGATATTGAATATTATTGATAACGGCGCCAACAATGCGGGCAGTATCACCACTTATGGCCTTCAGGTGAGCAATACCCACACCGGAATCTCCCCCACAAATTATGCCGCCGCATTTAGTGCCAGTGGCGGCGCGACTAATTATGGAGTGCAAATAAACAATATGGCTGGCTCGAATAATTATGGAATGAACATCGGAACTTTGTCCGGAAGTCTTATTAATATCGGAGTGCAGATAGGAAATATTTCGGCCGGAGCGACGACGGATGCCGGCATCAGTATCGGCACTGTCGCCGGAGGCGGCACTGGTTCCGCTATCACGACTAACACAGTTTCTTCTACCGGAGCTAACGCTTATCAGCTTTATTTGGGTGGTGGCAATAGCAGTATCACCGGAAATAATTCTACTGCTCATTATGGAATTAATATGGGTGCTATCAGCGGAGTAACTCCTATTGCTTATGGAATTAATATCGGTACAGTTACTGGCGGTACTACTACGGGTAATTATGGCGTGAATGTCGGAGCGATAAACAGCACTTACGCCGCTACTTCCTATGGAGTAGCCGTGCAGACAATGACTGGATCAGGAGCGGCGAAATACGGAGTGTACGTAGGAGGCCTGACGTCAAACAATCTTTCCACAAACGCCGGCGTTTATGTTGGAGCCCTTTCCGGTTCAACCGGTGCCTCGACAAACAGCGGCCTCCAAGTAGCTTCCATTGCTGGTGTGGCTACCAATGCCTACGGACTAAACATTGGAACAATTACCGGGGCGATTACCGGAAATTATGGTGTCAATGTCGGAGCTATCACTTCCACCGGCGCTACCAATTCCTACGGGATGGCTATTAACTCGGCTATGGTAGGAACCGGAACTAACAAATATGGTTTTTATCTGGCCGGCATAACGTCCAGCACTCAATCTACTAATGTCGGCTTGTATTTAGGAACTATTCAATCTTCAATTGGTGCTTCTACCAACGCCGCTATCCAAACGGCCAATCTTTCAGGTGCGGCTACAAACAATTACGGCCTCAACATTGGAACAGTGACCGGCGGAACAACCGGAAATTATGAAGCTAATTTTGGGACTGTCACTTCCATTGCCGGTGCGAACAATTATGGAATTGTTGTCGGCGGCACCACTGGAACAGCGGCTGCTTCCAATAACTATGGAATGCTGGTAAGTACCATGAACTCTACGGGAAATGGAAACTATGGTTTGAATATTCTTCAACCCTCCGGCGCAACGCATAACGCGGCCTTGGAACTGGGAGTGGCCGCTGGTGCCGGTACTCCAGGCACTTGGGCTCTTTTTTCTTCCAGCGCGAACCCATCCTTTTTTGCGGGAAATGTCGGGATAGGAATGACCTCTCCCACTTATCTTTTTCAGACTTATGGTGGCAATGTTGGCATCGGACCGTCCAATGCCGCCAGCGCCGCTCAATTGAGATTGTTTGAGGGTTCTACCGGTGGTTCTGATTATATAGCTATCAAGGCGGCCGATTCGATCAATTCGCCTTTTACCTTGACATTACCGGCAGCATTAGGTTTAAACGGTCAAGTGCTGCAAACAGATGCTTCTGGAAATTTAACTTGGGCGGCTAATGCGGCCTCCGGAATGAACAATCCAATGACTTCTGCTGGCGATCTGATCTATGGCTCAGGACCATCCGGCAATCCGATGAGATTGGGCATCGGTACTACCGCGCAATGTCTAGTAGTTTCCGCCACTCTTGTTCCCAGTTGGGGAGCTTGCAATGGCGCGGCGGCCGGCGGGTCCAACACGCAAGTGATATACAACGGTTCAGGAGTTTATTCAGGAGCGGCAGAATTCACTTGGGATAATACGAATAAGACCTTGGGAGTGGGCGGTACTGTCAATGGCGCGAAGGTATCTATCGCCATCAGAAATTCCAGCGCCAATGCGACAGCCACCAACGAACTCCAAATCGGCAACGACAATGCGGCTAATGCCCTGAGTCTTTTGGTAGACAGCAGCGCGTTCACTGGTTATGTCAATAATGCCAATATTTTTAATAGGACGGCCAGTGGTTCTTTGAATTTTGGAACCAATAGTACGGAAAGAATGAGAATTCTTAGTGGCGGCAATGTGGGAATCGGGACGACTAACCCACTAGCCCTTTTTGATGTCAATGGCGTAGCGGCTTTTGGAGCAGGTTTAGTCGGTACGCCGAGCATCACTTTCCGGACCAATCTTACGACTGGCATCTGGCAATCAGCAGCTAACATCTTCAATATTTCTACCAATGGTTCGGAAAGATTAAGAATTGATGCCAGTGGCAACGTGGGGATAAATAATGTTGCTCCGGCGGCTGTGTTTGATGTCGGTGGTACGGCTTGGTTGCGCGGCGTGTCAGCCGGAACACTAGGTGTTTATGTGAAAAGTGACGGGACGGTCGGTATCGGAACGACTGCTCCTGCGACGCAACTTGATGTCAATGGTGTGGCGGGTTTCAGCTTGGGAACACTTGGCGCGCCAGGCATTGCTTTCAGAGGTAATCTTAACACCGGTATCTGGTCTTCGGGAGCCAATACTCTCAATGTTTCTACCAATGGAACAGAAAGATTCAGAGTGGACACTAACGGCAATTTAGGGTTGGGTAATACTGGTCCGGTCGCCCTTCTTGATGTTGGTGGCACGACTTGGCTTCGTGGCGCGCTGTCCGGAACGGCAGGAATGTTTGTGAAAAATGGTGTGGTGGGAATAGGCACCACTAATCCTAGCAGCCAGCTCCAGATAACTGCTACTGCCGCGCCTACGGTCGATCAGATGAATATCACCAATGTCGGTTATGCCAATATCAATCCCAGTATCAGTAATCTTTCTTTGAACTACGTGGGAGGCTCGGCGGCAGTGGAAGCGGAAGCGGAAATGATCAATCTCATTGCCGGAAGCCTTACCGGAGGCACCTGGGACGGGCTAAGAATAGTAGCCGGTTCAGCTCCTGTGGCTGGAGAAAACGAAAATGGTATCAAGATCGATCCTATTGTGACCGGCGCTGGCACCCAAACGGCCATCAATATCGGTTCTGGATGGAATTATGGCATATATGACGGAGCTATTATCAACACCGCTAATAATTCTAGCTATGCTATGTACGGGATTGGCATCACCGGAGCGGCTAATTCTGTAAACATCGGTTTTTCTCTGGGCGCTATTGGCGGAACGGCCATTTCCGGTTCCACTACAACCTCGACTAATGCCGGCATCCACATCGGAAACATTTCCAGCGTTTCCGGCACCGGTTCCAATTACGGGATATATATGGAAAATATTTCCGGCCCGACTAATAATTCCTACGGTATCAATCTTGGTACTTTGACGGGAGGCGTCATTACCAATACTGGCATAAATGTCGGATTGATTTCTGGTACGGCAGCTAATAATTATGGAATAAATTTGAGTACTCTTACCGGAGGCACAAGCACTAACGCTCAAATTAATATCGGAGCGGTGACGGCAATAGCCGGGGCTACTGATTATGGAATAAATATTGCCGGCATCACCGGAACCGCCGCTTCATCCGCTAACTATGGATTAAACGTGAACACATTAAATTCTGCAGGCGCGGCTAATTATGGCGTCTATATCAGTCAACCATCCGGATCAACGCATAATGTAGCATTGGAAATAGGGACGGCGGCGGCAACAACTACCGGCACCTGGGCGCTGTATTCTTCCAGTGCCCAAAACTCTTACTTTGCCGGCAACGTCGGCATCGGCACGTCTAGTCCGACCGGACTTTTCCAAGTGGGAATTGGCGCGACTACCCCGTTATTTGTTTCGACCGGAGGCAATGTCGGTATCGGCACGACCAATCCGGCTTACGCCCTGGATCTTTTGACTGCTGGTACTGCCGTGGCCAGATTTGGCAGCACCAGCGGATATTCATCCTGTTCGTTCCTGGCTACCGGCGTACTTTCTTGTTCGTCCGATATCAACCTCAAGAAAAATATCACCAACTCGTCTTATGGTCTCGACACGGTCATGAGTTTACGTCCAGTCGAATATAATTGGAAATATGAAACAGATGGTACTGCTAAAAATATCGGGTTTATTGCTCAAGAGGTACAAAAAGTGATGCCAAATTTGGTTACTACTGACGCGTCCGGATATGAAGAGCTAAATACCATCGGTATGGTGCCGGTGCTGACAGAGGCTATCCAGCAGCAGCAATTGGCGATCTTAGATATGCAAAACAAAGGGGGTACGTCTACTCAAAAAATAAAAGACATTGATAGTCAACTTTCTTTGGTGAATGATGATTATGACAAGCTGAATAAGGATATTAATGATCTGAGAGGGAAACTGGAAAAGAACGCCAGTGACATTCAAGGTCTGGAAGTGACGATGGGGAGTGATGTCAAAGTGGTTACTGATAGCTTGGTTGCTTTGAAGTCCCAAACTGACGAATTGAAAAATATCAGCGACGATCATGAATCCAGAATTAAGAATTTAGAAGATCAGTTGGTGGCTATGGAAGAAAAAAATAGTTCATCCGGATTAAATATTAGCGGATCAAACGCTGCTTCTTCTGAAGAAATTGACAAACTTACTACCACTGTTTCTGGCACTCTTGTCGTTGCCGATCTGGTGGCGCAAAACATCAAAGCGGACAAGATTGAAGGTCTGGAATTTATCCAAAGCGATATATCTGCCATTAAGACAGACGATCAAAATAATACGGACAGTGTAAATAATTTGGGCCAGGAAGTGTCTGATATCAAGGATAAACTAGCCAGCCTGTCGCTTAATTGGGCTGGTGGAACAGGCGCTTCTGGTTTGACTGCGGACACGGTGAAAAATATGGAATCTCAAGGAGCGCTGGTAATCGGCGGTCCGGTGGAATTCAGGGGTCCGGCAGTGTTCAAAACTATCGCTGACTTTTTTGACAAGGTAGTTTTCCATAATAAGGTCCAGTTTGCCAATGAGGTCAGCTTCAATCAAGACGCAGCTGGCTACGCCTTGATCAAAAAAGGCGGGAAGGTCGTAGACGTCACTTTCCAAAACGAATATAGCAATGTGCCGGTCGTAAATGCCACTCTTTCTATCCAGGAAATAAAAGACGAGGAACTGCGTCAGGCGACAGAAGACTTGGTGCTCAATTCTGACGTGAAATATGTCATCACTAACGTCACCACCAAAGGCTTCCAGATCAAGATTGAAAATTCGATGGATTGGGATATCCCGTTTTCCTGGCAAGCAGTGAGCGTCAAAGACCCGAAGACTTTTGGAGAAGGGGATGACAGCGCTGATTCCGGGGGCAATACGACTTCGGCCACAAACACAGATGCGGATTTGAATATCGGTACTTCTGCTCCGATGACGGCCATAAGTTCAAACACCGCTCCGGAAGAGGACGCGATTTCTGTCGGCAATAGTGCTCCCGAAACGATTCCTTCGGTGGATGTTTCCCCAAATACGAATAATGAAAATTAAGAGATAGATAATCATTAAAGTAAAAGTCCCCCAAAACAAGAATCCCCACGGCGACGGGGATTTTTGTTTACCCCCACACCCACAACTCATAACCTGAATATTGGAGCGGATTGCTTTAAATTTTCAATCTTTATATTCTACGCTTACGCAGAGTATTGTGGGTGTGAGGGTGAATTTGAGAAAAAAACTTTTTTTTGCTATAGTGGAAACAGGATAAAAATCAATAAAATAATAAACAATAAAACAAATGGACAAGATAGAAGAATTTTTCAAAAACAAAAAAGAAAATGGTTCTGAGATGTATATTTCTCCTGAAAAACCGGCTGAGAAACCGGTGGAAGAAATGAAAAAAACTATGAAATTTCCCAGCATCAAAATCAATTGGAAAACAGCCATTCTATCTTTAGGGATTATCTTGATTCTGGGATCTATGGGATCGGCCGGATATTTTTATTGGCAGTATAAAAAAGCGGTAGCGAGTCCCAGCGCGGCCGCCCAAGATGAAGCCAAAAGTATCAT
>Ga0224524_1000449_pt1 | contig 16103 bp, 13 predicted proteins | sample CFST75metaG_FD_179895 | JGI IMG/M metagenome (GOLD analysis project Ga0224524, IMG submission 179895) | Peat soil microbial communities from Stordalen Mire, Sweden - C.F.S.T75 | ecosystem: Environmental > Terrestrial > Soil > Wetlands > Peat | place: Sweden: Norrbotten County, Stordalen Mire... | reverse complement strand
ATTCCTGAAATTATTGATGAATCGGAAGCAGATTTTGAGGAGGCCAGCTATGAAAACCTGATGGTTATTATGGAATTAATCCACCCAGAAGAAAAAGTTCTGTTGTTAATGAAATATCAGGACAACTTACCAATTAAAAATATTGCAAAAACTCTGAGGATAAGCGAGGATGCTGTTAAAATGAGACTTAAACGAGCCAGAACACGAGTGATTTATATGTATAAGCAAAAATTCAATGCAAATAATTAAATCCTTCCCCAAAACGTTACTATTTATATCATTGCCCGTCTACAAATAAAATGGGTCAGCTTCATTTATTATTAAATTTTTGTTCTGATAATCCATCCTCAATTCTTTATATTTTAAAGGACTCATGAAAAACATTTTAAGTAAGATATTTAGATTCACGAATGTCACTCCACCTGAACCAGTAAAAAATTCATTTTTTGAAAAATTTGGAGATTCAATAAATGTTGAATGGCTTCAAACTGATGACTCATACGAAGCTATTTTTTATCATGAAGATATTGAACACATTGCCCATTTCGACAGCAAAGGGAAATTAATCAATCTAAAAAAAAATCTTCCAATACAAGCCACTCCATTTCATATCAAAGAAAAAGCGACCATACATGGTGAATTAATGAATGTAATTGAAATAAGGGAAGATGAAATTGTTGGATATGAACTAATTATTCGTGATGAAGCGCTTATCAGGTTCTCTTTACTAATGAATGAAAAAGGTGGCTTAATACAGAAAAACAAACTATAAGCCGACAACTTTCCTTTGTTAATCGTAATTATTACTTAAAAACGATGCATCCCTATTGCAAAACTAAGAATTTTTATACTATATTTGCAACCTCAAAATGAAACATGGTGGTTGTAGCTCAGTAGGTTAGAGCACTGGATTGTGGTTCCAGGGGTCGTGGGTTCAAATCCCATCTACCACCCGCTTTATAAACCAACTAATTGCTGTGCAGTTAGTTGGTTTTTTTATGTCAAATATATTATCACGTTGTGATACTATATTGTATCTTTCGATTCTTCTTTATCTCCAAGATCAATTATCTCTCCCACCTTTTTCTCTGAATTCCAAGCTGCAAATATAAGTGCAATAACTATGATAACCGCAATATACAATGCTTTCGGGATTGGGGGTGGGTCGCCTTGTGCATAAGAATGCATTCCTGATAAATAATAATTCACGCCAAAAAAAGTCATTAACACAGAACATATAGCAATAAGAGCCAAGCTACTCAAGGCAAATATACTTTTTAATCCAGGAATTCTTCTGAGATGTAGAATTATTGAATAAACTAGTATTGTTACCAATGCCCAAGTTTCTTTTGGATCCCAACCCCAATATCTTCCCCACGATTCATTGGCCCAAACTCCTCCAATAAACGAACCAATCGTCACCATGAAAAGACCAATCATCAGCGCCATTTCAATAATATAGGAAACCTCTAAAATTGTAAAATTTATATTTGTTTCATTCTTTTTATTTCTCAAAATCATCAATACTAAATTAAGCATCCCGAGCAATGCCCCCATGGCCAAAAATCCGTAACTTGCTGTGATGATGGCAACATGAACAACAAGCCAATATGATTTAAGTACAGGAACAAGATTCGTGATTTCCGGGTTCATCCAACTCATTCCAGCGACAAAAAGGATGATAGATGTTAAAAGAGTGGTTACCGCTAATGAAATTTGAGATCTTTTTACAAATATAAATCCAGAGAGGCTTGTGGCCCAACCAACATAAATCATGGTCTCATATCCATTACTCCATGGCGCATGCCCCGAAATATACCATCTAAGAATTAATCCTCCGGTGTATAAAAGAAATGCAAAAAACACGAATACAGTTGCAGCTCTAATGAAAATTTCGAGACGAGCTGCGGGCCTGAAGATTAGTATAAAATGAAAAATAAGCAAAATAAAACCAAGCAAAGCAAACAATTTAGCCAGTTTCCCGAAGATATTCACTTCGTTGTAAAATATTTCAAGTCCAATTTTTGTTGACGAAGGTATAATATCTGCTCCATAACGGTTTTGATATTTTTTAATATAGCCAAGATATTCATCCGGTTTTGACCAATTGCCCGAAAGATTGGCACTATTGTATTCATCGTAATATAAACTCAGAATATTACCAACAAAATCAGCTTCCTCCTTTTTCATAGTTTTAGGAAAAGATGAGTTAGTTACCCATGTTTTGCGTTCGTCATTGGGTATAGGGAAAATTTTCAAAAAATCGCCCTTAAAAATTTGATAACAAATATTTACTCGTTCATCAACATTAATAATCTCTTTATCTAACTTATTTCGAAGTGTTTGCTTTTTGTTATAGGATTGCTGAACCAAGTCATTCAAACGATAATTCCCTGACTGATCGAATACCTGGTTAAAAGAAACATAATCATTCGAAATTCCAAGAGTTTTTTGTAGTCCTGTATTAGCAACCTTGATAATCGGCATACTTTTCCATTTCTCCGAATTGGCACTCATTTCAAGAAAAAATTCAACAGCAGACATACCATCCCAATTATCTTTTTTCGAAATTTTCCGCAATAAATCTGAAGCAAGCGTATTTACTGGTTCTATACGACCTTGATGGTCTTGAACCAACAATTTACCAAATGATTCAATGTGCTTTTCTTTTACGGACGAATTAGAAGACCCAAAAACAGGATTGGATATCACAGTAATTCCAGAAAATATCAACCCAATTGTCATAATTTTAGAAGACTGGCGCATTGTCTGAAGTTTCGCACTTAACCTGATAAGGGTTTGAAACCGGCTATTCTTATTGAAAACAGTAATAACCATGCCAATAGCCATCAAAAAATACCCCAAATATGTAATAAAAGTACCCCAAAAATCATGATTAACAGAAAGAATTGTTCCCTTTTCATCCCGATCAAAGGAAGATTGAAAAAAACGGTATCCATTATATTTTAATATATTATTCATAAATATTCGAAACGGGCGTTCGACTGATGATGCCGGATCTTTTAATGTGATCTCGCTTGCATACGACGACGGACTGTTTGAACCAGGATACCTTTCGATCTGAAAATCGCGAAGCTGAATACTGAAAGGTAATTTGTGGATAACCGGGCCATAAGAAAGACTCACCACAACTCCATCGATATTGCATGTTACCGGTTCAAAGATTTCTCCATCTTTCCCAAAAACATTAACTCGGCGAATTTCATCTCCTAACATTATTTTTGCTGTAAATGCATCCATTCCACTCGTACCTGCTTCATCAGGCATTTGAACCAATGAAGGCATCGCTTTTGGCAAATAATTCATAAAAACAAAACCAGATTTACCAATTACATAAAAGGTCTTCTCTACCAAAGGAAAAGAAATCAGAGGAAGTAAGTTATCACCTAATTGTCCCATCATAGATGAAACAGCCACAGAATCAGCACTCACCATATTTATGTTATCGCCATTTCTGGCAAAAACTACGGTTGCAGACCCCTCTCCTGTTTCGAATCCAAAACTTATGGATCCAAAGTCCTTCTTTTCGTTAAGCTTTAAAAGAAAATTTGTACGTGACGTAGTTCCATCGCTGAAAATCATCGAAAGAATTGGTAATCCTTTCTCATCAGGTACAATTGTTTCGGAAGCATTTGGTACAAATATCTCATTTTCGACCTGCACCTGCTTTCCTCCTATTTTTAAGGTTTTTCTGAAATTATTGCTTGTATTAGGAGTAAACTTAACTTTATCTATTTCAGTAACTTCTTCACCATTGCATAAAGCTTTTATGCTTATAAAACTGTCTTCTGAAACTACCTGATTTGTAGATTCTCCTTCACGAATGTGCATACTACCTTCGAATCCAAAATAGCGCGTTACCCCGGCACCAATGATAATGATTATAAAAGCTAGATGAAACAACATGATGGACCACTTCTTTCGAGAAATAAGTTTGTATCTGAATATACTTCCGGTCAAATTAATTATTCCGAAGAGAAGTAAAAGTTCGAACCACCAAGCCTGATAAATAATCATTTGAGCTGTAGTAATACCGAAGTCATTTTCAATAAAAGTTGCATAAGCTATTGAAATTGCAAACATCATCAAGAGCAAAACGGAGAAAAGCATGGAGAATAGAAATGAGACTACTTTTTTCATGTGTTTTTAATTTGTTTTTTTTGCCAAATGCTCGCTTGTAAGGCCAGCAGGAAATTCGCTATCCGACAGACTTCGAACGCTAACTGATTATGCTTCTAATTTATGAGATTATCTCTCATTGTTCGTTTCATTTTATATTCAAACTGAAATTATTAAACAATGCGACAACGAACTCGGCATGTGAAAGGTATAATAATTAAAAAAACTCCTTTGCTTTATATCTAAAACAAAGGAATTTTTCTAATCGTCTAAAAAAATAGTATTTATTTTTTTGTCGGATCGTTGTGGGCAATTTTTGCAGAGTATTCTTTATAATTGAATCCTTTGTAATTTGGACTTCCTTCATTGTGACATTTTCTACAAACTTTTTCATCAGGAATAATCATACCTTTGGAAAGAGCCAATTTCTTATCCTTCATGGTTGTTGCCACTTTGTATAAACTACCCGGTCCATGACAGGATTCACATGAAACACCTTCTTCAACAGTAATTGAGGCAATTAATCCTTGATTTACACTCGAAGCAGTTGAATGACATTTTAAACATTTTGGATTCTTCGCCTCGTCAGCTTTGAGTACTGACATAGCCTTAGCGTGAGGTCCAGCAAGCCATTTATTATACTGTTCACCCTTTTCAGCCTTATTATGGCACATTTTACATTTAGCAGCACCAACATATTTGGCATCCTGAGCATTCACAACCGAACTGATTATTATAATCAATCCGAGTAGAAAAGTTAATTTTTTTAGATTCATCGTCACAATATTTATAGATTAACAATATTTATAGTCTTTACAATAAACAAAAATCGATTAATAAAGTTGAGCATGACATGAAGAACATAATTCTGTCTTCCATGCTTCGTCAATGTCCACAGGATGCTTGAATTCCAATGGTTCCATCGATTTGGAATATTCTATATTTTCAGGAGAACCCTGACCCAGAATTGTGTGGCATAAGTTACAATCTTTTGAAATCACTTTTCCCTGCTTTGTAACATGTTTGTCGTTATGGCATCTAAAACAACCATAGGACTCCATGTGTCCGATATTGTTAGGATATGCTTTCCAGCTTGCTTTCATAAAAGGAAAAATATTATTAGAATATCCCTTTTGTATTTCCAGGATTGCAGCCTCAATATCAGTTTTTTTACTCGCAAACAACTCCGAATGATTTGATTGATAGAAATCAGTCACAAGTTTTCTAATGGCAAAGAATGCACTGTCCTTTGACGGATAATCCTTGTATAAAACCTTCATAGAGATTTGTTTTATCCCAGGTAAAGTTTTCGATATCTTTCCTTCACTTAACGATTTATCGATGAAATTTTGTGGGGTTTTATAGTTATGAGAAGGTCGGTTATGGCAATCCAAACAATCCATCACCCTGGTCTTCAATGAATCAAGTTTCGCTTGGCTCAGTGTATTTTCACTATCATTGAAAATTTCGCTTACTCCTGTTTTTAGATTGGTATATTTTACCCAGGGAATTATCTGACGGTTATCTGAAGTTGTTTTATACTCAATTTTAACGTCAGTACTAATATGCTGATGAATTCCTTTTTCAAAGCCGCCAGCAGTCATTTTCGAACTAGTTTTTAATTGTAAATCAATTATTTCTTCGGTATTTGAATCATCCGCAAGAAACGTTTCTTTTATCTTTAATTTTCGATCATAAAACTTTTCAGGCCAATGACATTGTTCACAAGTTTCTCGAGCTGGACGTAAGTTTGCAATCGGAGTGGGAATTGGAGTAGGAAATTTGTTTGCTAAAACAGAATAAACCTGATATAAGCCCGATAATTTACTTTTCACATACCAACTGGCGCCAGAGCCTACATGACACTCAACACAAGCTACGCGTTCGTGCGAAGAACCATGATATGTAGTATATTCAGGCTCCATAACCTGATGACAAAGTTTACCGCAAAATTCGACAGATTCTGTAAGATGAAAAGCTTCATAGCTTCCAATCGAAGAAATAATAATCAGAAAAATTGTGCCAACAACAAAAATAATAGAAGCATTGCGGGTTGCAACATTATTAAAATTCAAAATTGGCCAATTTAACGCTTCTCCAATTTCGGTTTTTTTTGACTTGCGGCGATTCAATCGCATTCCGACTGGGATCAATAATAATCCAACAATCATAAAAGCAGGAAGCACCATGTAAATAAATAAACCAATATAAGAGCCTCCAAAATTAAACAACCAATTTAATATGAAGAGCGAAAAAATTACTGCCAGATTAAAGATGGCAAGAATTGCTCCAGATATTGATACCCAGTTTTTAATTGATGATGGCAATTTCATATATGTTATTTAGATAAATGTGTCCCTAAATTTATTCTGCAAGGTTGTAAAAGTTATGAAGAATTCAATATAAATTGACAAGTATCATATTTCAATTAATGGATATGGTGCCATCCGGTAATTATACTTTTAAAATTTTCGAGTGGCGATTTCCCAATTGAGGCAATGTATAGGTGAACTATTAAAAAAATTGAAATAAAAAATCCCATTACTGAATGAAGTATTGCCGTAATGAATACTCCACTAAAATTATAAACTTTATCGATTATAATTTCAGGAAACATAAGAGTAATACCAGTTATTATCACAGTAGGAACTGCCAAATACATCACGATGACATAGGAATATTTCTGTAACGGATTAAATTTCTTTTTTTCTGAAAGTGGAAATGGAGCCTTCATTCCATGAAACATTCCCCATGCATAATAATAAGCCTGTTTTAATGGTCGCTTCAAAAAACCGTTAGGTTTTACGATATAATATTTCCCGTTTGGAGTAAATAAATTTCCGATAAAAAAAATAAAATAGTTCAGGGTAACAAGAATCCCGGCGATATTATGAAGGTTAACTATCATGTTAAAGCCAAGAAAATACGATGATTCAACACTTGATTGCATCGAAATGCCGGTGATGATTAAAGTAAGTATCCCCAAAGCGTTAAATCCGTGCCAGATTCTCAACCAAACCGGATAGAAATATAGTTTTTCAGGCATTGACATTTTATTTTCTTTTTATTATTCTGAAGATACTATGTACCGTAATTCCTACAAGAACAAGCAGGAAAATTAGAATACTGGTTAATTTAAGAATTGGAATTTGATGTGAACCAATCACATACGATTCGTTTGCTAATACAACATTAATTCCACCACTTTCAGAACGCATTTTCAAATTCTGGTACTTATATAATGATGCTTTTAATCTGGAGTTGGCAGAATGACATTCAACGCATTTTCTTAAAGCCTTTTCTTTAGGAAGAATATTGTGAGAAACCATCAGGCTGTCAACAACATCAGTATGACATTCAAGACATCTGACATGCTGAAAATGAAGTTCCTGATTGGGCAACCAGTCATGAACTTCAACTAATTTCGGATTTTCATGTCCTGAGACCATCTTGTATCTTTTCATATCGTTGTGACATGAAAGGCACATCTTGTTGCTGTAATCAACTATTTCAAGCACGTTGCTACTTGTTCTGGCCGTCGCCACATAAGTATGCTGGCTATGACATTTTGAACAAGTAAAATTATCGCCATATACTTTATAATGAATACTTTTCTTAAATTCTACATCAATTTTTTCGAATTGATAAGTAGCAAATGATTTATCTCCGCCATGACAATCCAAACAAGTACTTAAGGGTTCCAGTTTTAAGTTTGAACTATGAGGATATGTTCCATATTCCGAAGAATGACAGTCGGTACAATCAAACTGTTTGTGAACTCCATGTGTTAAAGCAACCGTGTCGAGTATAAAATAGGGATTCATCAACCTTTTCTCTTCCTTATTTTTCACTGTATTAAAGAACGAATAGGATTGATTTGAATGGCACTTTAAACATTGATGATGCTTGGCATTCTGATAAGATTGAGCATTTAAATGCCCAAATGTGCAACAAAACAATATTAAGGCAATTACCAGCGAACTAAATTTCATTTTAAAGCAATTAAATGGAAGATATTGTTTTCAAATTGAAACGTACTTTCTACTCGGAATTCTAAATCCTTTTTATGGAAAGAGTTTAATTTTAAAAACTTTATTAGCAGTATGATATTTATTATGCCAACATTAGTAAAAAGTGGTAATACCTTATAAAAAAGAATATTACCACTTTATATTTTCATGAAAAAATAGTTATGAAATCAAAATCCCCAAAGCCTGGTGATTGTAAAACCTACCGACAAGCCTTTGTTCTGCCAGTCGTTTTGGTTCCACATCATATTATCCTGAGGTAACAATGAACTGGTTGAACCCAAGTAAATCTGGAATGCATGAGTTCCTGTCGAAATTTCATAACCTATAGCCAAATTAGGTTTTGGAGGATTAGTCCATTGAATCTGTTCTGATATATTTTTAATCTTTAATGGTTGGTCGTAATTAAAAATAACCGATCCCTGTGGTGAAACTTTCACACGACCATTCAAATGAACCCCGATTTTATCATGGTCGTATTTTACTCCAACCGAATTATAATGAGTAAAGCTTACTCCTGCCTGAAGTGATAACCAGTTGTTAAATTTTCGACTAATTATTAACTGCGAAAAATAGCTTAAACGATCAGAAAATTTAAAATGGCTAATTGGACCTGTATAGGCTTCCCTGACTGAATCTGACTCAAATGCACTAATATTCCTTCCATCAATAGCAACATCACCATATAAGGCTACTGAAACCGGAATAGTATTTTTACGTGTTTGTTGAAGAATAGTCCATTTAGCATCCAGATCAACTATATTCTTATCACCTGTCATACCTTTTTTAGTAATGCCAGCTCCAATCTGAAAATTTTTCCTCAATACATAGCTGAGTCCTAAACGTATATTTGAAGATCCATAAACTCCCCATAGATCGGAACTACCATTTTCAATGGTTCCGAATTTGTGCTGGATAACGAACTCAAGAGTCTTAACATCAGGAATAACAGTAGTCTGGGCATCAATCAGATTACCACTTTCAAATGCTGAACTTACTGGATAGTCTTTCTCTTTAACTTTAGTACTATCAACCACTTCTTTCTGAGCAAATGAAAGACTCGAAATAAGGGAAAATATTATAATTACAAGCAGTATATTTTTTTTCATTTCAGCTAATATTGGATGTTTGCACTAATTCTTTTGAGCGCCTTCTTTAATCCATGTTAGAATTAAACCAGCCTGTGCAGCAGATACTTTGGCATAATGAGTACCGGAAGATGCATTAACATAAAGTACACTACTTTCGGGACTAACAGTATTTATATAGTTTGGTACAATTTGAGAATAAGCAACGTCTACATTCATTACAGGAGATTGCGTCTTATGACAAGAAATGCATTTATCAGCAAAAATTGGCACAACCTGTAAAGAAAAACTAATAGGATTACCACCATTGTCAACAGGAGTGACTTTTGCCGGTAAGATAAAGTCGTATTTGCAACCTGCAAATAACAAGGAAAACAAAGCTAAAATAAGGAATATATTATGTCTTTTCATAGTATTCACATTTTTATGGTTAATACAAGAAAGACTTAAATTCTTATAAAAAGAAGTCTTTCTTGTATCCGATTGCATGACACCTTATTTATTAAGCGCTTCAAGAGTATTAAGCACCAATGCTCTTACATACACAGGATTATGAACTCCTTCACTTCTATCATCCATAAGACCATAATAGTTGTAGGCTGCCTGAGCCTGAACCATCGGAACGGTTGCTACCTTTGGAGTATAAGTGTCGTCAGCATTGTGAATAATTACTCCTTTTGCCACTAAAACATCACGTAATTTAACAAGATCAGCGGCAATTTCTGTCTGTACACCATTGTGATCGTAGTTTTTATCAGTAGCACTATGACAAGTATTACATGCTGCAAGACTAGGAATCAAAGAATGACCTCCCTGCCCTTTTGTGAATGTAGACATGTGACAACCGGTACAAGACTGAGTATAGTGTTTTGAAGAACCTGGAGCAGGGTATGCAACTGATCCTGCAATTTCAGCAAAGCCAACTCCAGCAACAATATTACCTTGTGGGCCATGGTGCGGGCCAATCCGAACAGAAACGGCGAATGTTGCACCAGGTTTTGCAATGTTAGGTTCGGCAGTTCTTGCCTGATGGCAGTTAACACATAAATTGCTGTTATTTTTAAAATCAAATTTGTATGTTGCACTAATGTTAGAAGTAACCGGAGCTGCACTTAAGCGCAAAGCATAATCTGTACTTTCAAATGTCTGGTGAATACCGTGACAAGTCGCACATTCCCATGCACTTGGATTCGTAATGGTACCAGCTACTGATCCCAAAGTAGCATATTCAATAAATCCTTGAGATGAATGACAACGTGCACAAGAAGGATTTCCTCCTTCAGAAGCCACTGCTACTGCCCCCACAGAGTGTTCTGACATGGCAAACTCTGCCTTTTTCTGATCCATTTTTGTTCCGGAATGACATGCCAAACAACTAACAGTTCCTGCATCGCCATTTTGTCCATTTGTTCCATTGCTCCCATTAGTACCTGCAGGCCCCATAGGGCCTTCCTTTACGCATGACGAAGCAATTAGACTAATAACAAATGCGAAAAGCAAAAGCCTGGATAATTTTATAAGTTTCATAAAATAAGTATGTTAAGGTTACTATTCATTCATTAATTGCAAACAGTAATATATACTGCTAAAATAGGAACCTGACTTGATAATTTCTGGATTAAACAGCTGATGTTTATGGGCATTTGTGATGATTAAAAGCAATTTAATGATTGATATATGTCAACAAATTATCCTTTCTTACTGATTAATTGAAGTGCATCTTCGTCAAGAACACGAATGTTACTTCCATCAACAGCAATTATCCCCGAAGATTTGAATTCTTTCAGAATACGTATAAAACTTTCCATGGTCATCCCAGTCATGTCCGCTAACTCCTGTCTTGAAAGTCGAGTAGCAAATGGATTGCACATAAATATTTTATTTTTTAAGTAGAGTAACAAGTCGGCTACTCTACCTGGCATATACTTTTGGGTAATTCCAACCAAATTATTAAGCATTTGAATGTTTTGCCGATTATTCAATTTTAAAAGCTCGAATGCAAACCTGCTGTTGTTTGAAACCAGTTCATATATTTTATCGGTGTCAATAAAACAACATTCAACTTCTGTTACTGCTTGAACAGTAAAGTGCCTGACCTCATCAATAAATATTCCTCCTCCAGTAAGAATAGAATGTGTCGCTACCAAACGAAGGATCATTTTTTTGTCGCCATCACCTTCAGCAATTATCTTAGCAAGGCCACTTTTAATACACACGACATGACTTGCCGATGTATTTTGCTTTAAGATCGTTTCTCCGGCATTAAAATGAATATGACGTTTCTCTTTTACCAGTAATTCTAATTCTTCAGGAGTTAAAGAGTTAAAAATATTATCATCACCGTCATTAAAACAACGCGTACAACAACGATCCTTACATTTAGAACATACTTCCTCTATTCTTCTCGGTTCCATATTTATAATTTTCCCAGGGATCAATTGTTATTTTTTGAGTTTCGAATTCCAAGTCAATTCTGTAGATTAAACATTATGTCAGCACGATGCAATAAAAAACATTAATAGGAGAAGATTGTTCAAAATTAGTTACTAATTGAATAATTGATGATAGAAGAGGAGTCCAAGATATTTGATTCTTAGAGAAAGTATTCCTGTCAGATTCAACTTTTGAGAAAATGGGGCAAGAAATAATTCCTTACATATTGTTCTTTCCATTATTCGATTTTGACAATAAAATTCTTAGATTTATGAAAATCAAAATTTCAAATAATACAATACAAGCAATTGATTTTAAAACAATTGCGGACACTGTTTGAAACCGGTGTCCGCAATCTGTGGAGCTGGCGGGAATCGAACCCGCGTCCAAACGAGGAAGCAATATGCTTTCTACATGTTTATCCCCAGACTTGATTTTCGAATAAAAGCTGGATCAGGGCCACCGACTTTTACCTTAGCTTCTTAATTTTGCAGAAGTTCCGAAGCACCACTTCCACTATCCCCGATTTATTTGCACCGCCTGATCGGGTCGCTTCAGGGAAGTAGCACCCGGGCGATGTCTCGTTCCAGTACCTGGTACCGGAATAAAGTGTAACCTACTTAATTTCGGTTACGCAGCAAGAGCGTAGTTATTTTCGCCAATTGAATTGTGAACGCCGAGTTTAACGGGCTGTGCGATCAAGACCCTACATGCTTACATACCTCTTCTACCCGCTGTCAAAACCAGTCAGCCCCGGTATTAAGAATTGCAAAAATACAACTTTTTGGCCAGTTTCTGAACTTTCATTTTTTTATAATTTCAGGTAATTCAAAAGTAATCTGAACGGGACTGAACACAGCGCAACTACTTAAGTAATAAGAATAATATAATGTCGCATTTTGTTTTTTATATGCTTTAATATGTGTACATTTATCTCATTATGAGATATATAATACTAAAAACAGAAGAGTTTGAAGCACTTGAACAGCTTCATAAAAATAGCACGGATAACACCATTAGGAAACATAGCCAATGCCTTCTTTTATCCCATCAAGGGCGGACGATAATTGACTTGGCGAACATTTTTGATGTGCACCGAAGAACCATCGAACGTTGGTTTGATAGTTGGGCAAAAAGCGGGATCGATTCATTTCCTATAATGCCTGGAAGAGGAGTAAAAACTCGCTTAAGGGACTATTCGATAGAGGTTTCGCAGCAATTAGAGCTTCATAATCGTAACTTGAAAAATGTATTAATTTACTTTAAAGAGCAACACCATATTACCATCTGCAAAAAGACTTTGCAGAATTTTTTAAAAGATACTGGGCTATAGATGGAAAAGAGTTCGACTATCTTTAAAAGGCAAACGCAATCAGGATCAATTTGAACTTAAACAGGAACAAATTGAAAGTCTTAAAGGATTGGAAGATAGCGGATACATTGATCTCTATTTTGGTGATGAAAGTCATTTCGGGCTTACTCCAAGAGTACCATACGCATGGCAAACAAAGGAAAACCCAATATTGTTACCAGCAGCCAAAGGGAAGTATTTAAATGTAGTTGGATTAATGACTCGTAAAAACGATCTGTTCTTTGAAGTGCTTGAAACGACATTCAATTCTGAAAAGTTCATTTCATTTATGGATAATTTTGTTAACAAAATAGTTAAGAAAACTGTAGTGATCCTTGATAATTGCCCAATTCATAAATCAAGAAAGTTCATGGCTAAAATTGAAGAATGGAAAGAGCAAGATGTATGGATTTATTTTTTGCCACCATATTCTCCAGAATTGAACCTGATAGAAATTCTTTGGCGAAGAATCAAATATCAATGGCTACCTTTTGATGCCTATCTCTGTTTCCAGAATCTCAAAGAACGATTGTCGTTTGTGTTAAAGAATTTTGGCAAATTATACGACATTATATTTTAGCCATTACTTAGTATTTGAAAGTAGTGGGTTTACATAGCCAATTTTTCGATCCGTCTCAAAATCATAGAGCGTAAGTATTCGCAATTTATAATAAGCTTCCCAATACGATTGCAACGAATTAATGTAATCCCGTTTAGCATTGTCGCGTTCCGAAAGAGCGATATTCAGGTCGGTAATTGTTGTTTCCCCATTTTGAAATTGTTTCAGTGCAATAAGGTATCCGTTCGCGGCAACTTTATCGGCCTCCTGAGCGGTAACTAATTGATCTTTTAACAAACTGAACTGTTCGACCTGAACAACCACACTTCGTTCAAAATCAGTACGGTCTTTCTCAACATCATAAATAACCAATTCGCGCTGCGATTCAGCCAGTTTAACTGCAGAGGCCGATTGTCCCCAATCCAAAATTGGTATGCTTAATTCAAGGCTTAAAGTTTGTTGCCGCTCAGGTTTCTGATAAATACCTGTCATTGTTTCAGCGCTGTTAGACAGTCCGTAAGTACCCTGAAGAGTAGCGCTTAAGCCGGTGCTACGTTTGGCACTCAACAAATTTCGATCAGCTTCAATCAGCCTCCTTTTATATTCCGATCCTTCTGATCTGTTTGCTTTGGCTTCTCCCAATGCTTTGGCAGGATCTATTTCAAATAAGGTAATGTTCAAAGGTATTTTCAATTCAATCTTCTGGTCCTGAGGAAGTCCAATGTACGATTTTAACTCAAAATCAGCATTTTTTAAGTCCATTCTTGCCTTGTTTAAGGCCTTCTGGGCATTCAATACAGCCAATTCATTTCTGGCATAATTGTTTTCTGAAATCGTTCCAAGGTCTTTCTTCGTTTGTGCAATTTTCAGGTTATTATTACTGTTTTTCAGGTTACTTTCAGCAAGATTATAGTTGGTTTGAACCAACAAATACTTAAAAAACTTATAAACTGTATTCAATGAAATTTCTTCAATCCGCTGAATAAAGTTTTTCTGCGCTTCATCATAAACCAATGGTTCCGTTTTCTGCTGCCATTTCAACCAATTGATTGAAAAGATAGGTTGATAAAAAGCAAAAGAAAAAGGACTTCCGGAGAAATTAATCGTTTTTTTATTGTAATCCTGAACCCTGATGGCAGAAGTGGAAGCCGAAATGTAGGTTCCGGTGAATGGAATTGATTGATTAAGAGACAAACCGGCATTCGTGGTTAAACTATATATTGGTTTGAATAAGGTACTTCCATCGGGCTGAGTAACAGCCTCATTCGATTGAACGTAATTAGGCAAAGTACCCGATAAAACCAATTTTGGCCTATTTTGTGATTTGAAATTCTTGTACCTCCAATAATAATTAACATTCTGGTTTTGAGCATATTTAAGATCTGACGACTGTTCGATTGCCATCGTAACAACATCATGAAGCTGAAGTGCATACTGAATAGAATCCTGGGCATGAACACCTGATGCAAAAATCATTGAAATACAGCCAATGATTCCGGTAAACTGATTTTTTTTCATAATGGAATCATCTATTTTTTCTTTTCATTGGTTTTCTTCTGCAAAGCAGATGGAGAGTCAGATATTACAACCTTATCTCCTATTTTTAATCCTGAAATTACTTCCTGATAGTCAGAGCCTTTCATTCCAAACACAACGTTACGCGGTACCATTTTGCCTGAATCGAGGATATATACAGTTTGCTCGGAATTGGCCTTAAAATCTTTGCTGGACGAAATTCGCAAAACATCATCTTTAATCGACTTCAAAACAGTAAGCTTAACGGTTTGATTAGGAATCAGTTTCGAATTACTGTTCCTGTCAAGATGAACATTGAACTGTATTTTATTATCGGCTACAGTGGGAGTGATATTTCCAATTGCTCCATTCAGCTTATCATATTCCAGAAATACAAATACCGGGTTACCTGTTTTAATATAATCCGAATACTTTTCATCAATCAATCCTTTGATTTTGAAGGTTGTGAGATCAGACATGGTAATCAGCATTTTGTCATTCCCGACCTTTTCACCTTCTTTTCCCGAAATAGAAAGAATAATGCCGTCAGATGGCGCTTTGATATCTAATTTACTGAGCAAAGCCATTTTTTCGGCTAATTGTTTTTTCTGAATTTCGATTTGCAGGTTCAATCCTGCTTCTTCGGTCTTCATCTGTTTGATGCGGATGTCATTTTTTTTCTCTACCACGTCGAGATCTTTTTCTGCCAAAACCAGATTTTGTTTGGTTTCATCAATTTTTGCAGACGAAATACCCCCAACGCTCAACAATTGTGTTTCGTCAGCCAATTGTGCTTTTATAGATGTGATTTTCAGCTTTTTAACTTCTACATTGTAATCCAAATCGATACGTGCCATCTGACCTTCCTGTTTTGACCGTTCGAGCGAATTGGATTTTACTTTCAACTGATCCAAAATTTGTTCGATTTCGTTACGTGTAGGTTCCGGATCAAGCTCTATGATCACGTCACCTTTTTTCACCTGTGTGCC
>Ga0224524_1000443_pt1 | contig 16293 bp, 22 predicted proteins | sample CFST75metaG_FD_179895 | JGI IMG/M metagenome (GOLD analysis project Ga0224524, IMG submission 179895) | Peat soil microbial communities from Stordalen Mire, Sweden - C.F.S.T75 | ecosystem: Environmental > Terrestrial > Soil > Wetlands > Peat | place: Sweden: Norrbotten County, Stordalen Mire... | reverse complement strand
ATGTTATGCATAGTTTGTTATTCCAAATATTCTTTACTAAATCCTGTTTGTATCAAGTTGAAGTTTTCATTTAATGTCCTAGTACTAATTGATATAATAAACCCAATATATTTTGAGTCATTTCTCTCATCTGATGGAACCATTCTAGTTTCAAGTTCTTTATAGTTTACAGGTAGGGCATAAACTCCAAGTGGCTTTTCAAATGGAGATTCTGATGAGACCCATATTCTTTCCCCTATATATAACACAGATTTTCCGCCACCAGTAAATGGAGCTTTCCATCCGGTTTGGAACTCAATAGTTTGGTCAAAAATTGATTCATATAAATCCCCTTTTTGTGGGAATCTATAATCTGAAGGCATTAGGCTTAATTCGTATTCGTGCGCCCATGTAGTTTCTGGGTGTCCAATATATTTTCTTTTCCCGTCTTTTACCTCTTGGACTAAATCTGAGAACTTTAAATTCCAATCTTTGGGTCTAGGGAGAATTGAATCAGCAGTACCGGAAGCCTTTTTGTGAAATATATTTTTAATTATATTTCTAATTGTCATTTCCATAGTTGTTTAGTATTGCAGCGCGGTCTGAAATTATGCATAACTTGTTTTTAGTGTTATCCCATTTACGGCAACAGCGGTTTGCAAAAACCAGGATAACTGTGCCTGCCGAAGCCTCGGTGAAGGCTGGGCTTATAACCTTTATTGTCCGTGTTAGGCGGAGGCTGTTATTCTTTAATTATTTTAAGAGAGTCAATAGAAAATACGTTGGTACCTCTAAGACGAATAAATGCCTTTGGATCATCTGCCAGTTTAATGTCAACTAGTACAAGTTTTTTGCAATCTCCACTAATTCCCTGAACGTTCGATAAACTTTTTAAAGTTGCATCTGGGAAATAAGTGTCATCTATCTCAATAACTTCTGGATTATTAATGACTTTGCCCTCAATAACAAAAATCGGGGTTATTGATTTATCATATATCTGCATGTTGTTGTACACTGGTAGTAATAGTTTTTCCAGAGATTTATGCTTCCAGATTATTCCATTTGTTACTATATATATTTCTCCATTCGGAGTCTCCTTTTCAATGTTGATTGATTTTATATTTTTAGGATTAATAAAAACAGTATCCCAATCAATTTCTTTTCCATTTAGAAAATACTTAGGACTTTGATTAGTTTGAGCGAATCCTACTGATGAAATCAGGATTAGGAGATTGAGTATAAAAGTTTTCATTTCTCTTTGACTTAGTTTTTATTTCGAAGTCTATTTTGTGTACCCTGCTGACGGCTAGCGGTTTGCAAAAACCCCGCCTTCACTTGAGATACGGCGGGCAAGCGTGACAACTGTGCCAGCCGAAGCCTCGGCGAAGGCTGGGCTTATAACCTTTATTGTCCGTGTTAGGCGTAGTTATTGATTGATATTATGAGATAAGGGGGATACTAATAAAGGAACTTACTTATTTCTCCAGTTATGATTATTGACGCACCAACGATGATATATATTAATAAGGCAATCATTATAAATATAGCCATAAATCGAAAGTGCATTTTTAAGTATTTTAGAGCAATGGATAATACATTTTCTTTCATGCTTGTAATTGCCATTTTAGAATATCTTGAAAACTGAAAAAGGTAGTAGATAGGGAAAAAATAAATCAACACAACTATTACTAATGGCAGGAAAGTAATAAGGGAGTTTGCAGAAGAATTCAATTTTGAAAGAATTCCAACAAGAATTACTGCAATAACTAATCCGATGAAAATTAATCCCGAAATTGATAGAAACATTGTCCATTTTCTGGTCTGGGTTAGTTGGTAGATTTCATTCGATCCTAATACAATTTTTTTGTCTTCAGCATTTAATTCGGATAAATTTTCCATAATTGATAATTATTAATTGGTTTAGTTATATTGTCAAGATCAAGATAATATATTTCAACAGGTAGGTTATCATCGAATTACGCATATCGGCCCGGCAATAAAGTGCATTTGTGTTGTTGAGTGAATGGAGGCTGGAGCAGTGTCGTCGCATCGGGTAAGAGTCCTGGTACCAGCCAGGGCTGAGCGTTTAAAAATTGCCCTGTGGGCAATTTTAGCGAAGGAGCCGGTCTGCGGGGTGGAGCAAAGCATGGCGCACTTTTTGCCGTCATGGTACAAATTTTATTGAGCATTACGAGTGTCGCGGTACAATGTTTATTGGGAGCAGGTCATAAGTCAAGGTATATAAGGTTTTATAGGAAGCACTGGAGCGATCGCGGTAAAAGGTTGTTGGTCATCTTTTAAAGAGCAGCATCAAAATGCAAAAAATGTGACAAACAAATGACCTTTATTGTCCGTGTTGGCTGAAGTGCTTTATTCATTTACTATTTTATTAATCCTGGGTTGAATAATCCATACTCCAATAGGGAAAAGCCAGATAAGGAAGAATTCTCCAAGATAATCTCCTGAGTGCACTTCACGTTGGAGTTCTACAGTTCTGAAGGTTTTTGCAGTAAAATATAGACAATAAATCATACAAAACATTGCGAATAGATGAAGTGGTATGATTATTAAAAAAAGCATTGGATTAATGTTTGAATTCATAAATGAAGGGAAAATAATAGTTAAATAAATAATCATATATACAATTGGTGTGAAAAAGAAAAACTTGAATCTATTTGTTTTAAGTTTTACGGTCTCAGGAACTTTCTTTTGAAGCCCAATTGAAACTGACCAAATCCAAAAAAGCAGAATTGATGAGAAGGCCAATGTTATGATAATTAAGACCATTGAGTTAGAGAACATATTAGTCGTGGATATTTCTTCATTTATAAATGCTTTTGTGAAAATCCTCGCCATTATGAAAAATTGAAGGATTAATGGGATTCCAAAAGTTAAGATGAACAGATGCCAATGTTTAGCTTTCAGTAGTAGATTATTCATATTTTTCTAGTTATTAGTGGTTAACGCATTGCAGCCAACTTGTTTTTAGAATTATTTTATTTACGGCAACAGCGGTTTGCAAAAACCCCGCCTTCACTACCGACTTCGCTAAAGCTTCGTCGGTCAAAGAAAGCTATGGCGGGCAAGCGTGACAACTGTGCCAGCCGAAGCCTCGGCGAAGGCTGGGCTTATAACCTTTATTGTCCGTGTTGGCAACAGGGTACATTTATTCTATCTTGATAATCTCAATATTTCCAAAGGGTTACATTGTCTAGTAAGAGTTACCCAATTATATTCATCAATAATTTTTGTCAATGTTGAATTTGGACGATCTATTTTTTTTGGTAGATCCTCTATATTATATCCTTTTTGGTCACACTCAGCTTTGAGTTCTTTTAAACTTTGTTTGATGTCATTAAGAAATTTAACATAGGAAATGCCATTAGATTGATAACCTTTTTTAATACATATGGGCTTATCCCAAGGAGAATAAAAATTCGGACATAGTGCAAATAGTATTTTTGCAGCACCTACCGGTCCAACAGTGACATCAATATTTTTATTGTTGCGTCGTCTTTCAGAGATTTTAGTATTTGATAATCTATTAAAAATTCCAGATGTTTTATTCAAAGAATCATCATTACAATGAATTAGTTGTAATTCAAAAACAGGTAGATTTGAAGAATCTAAGGAGTACCATTCCATAATGTTTTTAATAGACATCTCATTGTTTTCTGTTTTAAATTGTCTGCATCCCCAACCTCTCAACCAGTGAATCAGTATTATTGTGTGGTCTCTTTGATTTAAGTTTATTTGATTTACTGCCCTTAATTTTTTGTATTCTTTATCGTAGTCAGTAAATCTCTCATAGAGATAACAGGCTATTTTTATTTCAATAATTGTCATTGGTTTGAAAAGTTAGTTTTGGATTTAAAAGGGAGGTTAAAAATGAACTCTGACTATTAGTTTGAATAGTTAATTTCTTCACTTGAATCTTTTGCCTTTTGTCATTTATCTTTTCTTCCGATCAAACTTCCGTCCCGTCAGTCACATAATATAAATGACTAACAAAGGCTATCATTACCTCAAATGGTGCGTTGCTCAGACTTATTAGATTCTTCCAGGGTGCATTGCAAACCAAATTTACACAGGAAAAAATTAAATGGCAAATAAATATTTGGGGAAGGCTCAACGGTGCAACGGTACAACGGTACAACGGTACAACGGCGGAAAGAAGGAAAAATATTTCAGGGAGAGGATGGAATAACAGGGACCTTATTGCAGGCTTCTGATAATATTGACCCGCCATGCATAACGGGTCTTATTATTTGGCTGCTGAAAATATTGACCCGCCATGCATGGCGGGTCTTACAATCCGGAATATTATTATTTTTTCTATATTGCATCATCGCTGCATTGATTTTTTATGTGTGCTTTGTTCAGGAATAAATACAGGATCGAATCGACCAGGTACCGGGGATATGATTATTCATCACCCGGGAAATATTTTATTACCATTTGCACAAAAAACAGGAAACCATATTTCGGGGAGGTGGAAAATGGGAAAATGATTTTATCGGAGATGGGGAATTATTTGCAAAATGAATGGTTAAAAACCAGGGATATCAGACCTGATATGAATATCACCCTGGATGAATTTGTTGTAATGCCAGACCATTTTCATGCAATAATCATTATTGGTGAAAACCAATATAATACAAATTTTGAAATGGGTATTGTCAGCACCGCCATGCATGGCGGTGCCACAGGTGATTCCACTGGTGGTTCTATTGGTGATTCCACAATCAAACCAAACCAAAACAATCAATATAAAAATGAATTTGGACCACAATCAAAAAATCTGGCATCAATTATCCGGGGCATCAAATCCATTGTATCCACATATGCAAAGAAAACAAAACAGGAATTCCAATGGCAGACCCTGTATCATGACCATATCATCCGAACCAATACCGAATTGAACCGGATCAGGAAATATATCCGGGAAAACCCTGAGAAATGGATCCGCAAATAAAAACAAAAACGCCCCGGAAGGGGCGTTGATATGACAGATAAATAAATCATTTGTTTTTGATGCACCTTACTGAACAGCCGGCTTCCTTGTTGTTGGAACTATTGTCGACCGATGAATTGATCTCAAGGGGATAATCCGGATCTCCCGACATTACAATGCCTTCGTAAAATGTGGTGGTTGTTTTGGTCGAATTCTCAGTAATCGTTTTTATATCTGTAGTCCACCAGTTCCCATTAACCTTAATATTTGTGAATTGCCCGTCTTCCTGACGCCCGCCTCCTGGAAGAGCTGTGAAGCCGCTAGCGTTTGTAGCTCCCGCATTGGGGCTTGCCCAATGCTTCGAACCGGCTTCCTTTAGTTTGTTGCCTGCTGTTTTATCACCACCTGTAAAGTCAGTCAGTGTCGTCCATTCTGCCATCGAAGGCAGATGCCAGCCTGCAGGGCACGCTTTCTTTGCTGTCTCCCAGTTGTACAGATACCCGTAGGTTATTGCATTGGTTTTATTATTGTCGTAAGCCCAGCATCCGCTGTTTGCTTTAAATGCAAGATTGGTTGCCATCCATGTCTGAGTACCTATTTTTACTGTCTTGTAGGTTTTACCATCTCTGGAATCTTTAAAAGTACCAGCGACCTGGGCTATTGAACACATTGCAATATTCAATATTAAAACAGTCATCGATAAAGACTTAATTTTCATGTTAAAAATTTTAAGGTTATTAAATGTTTAATGTTTACAGATTAATGATAAGGAAAAAGCAGGTACAAGATATAAGATAAAAGTCACAAGACAAAAGGGGTACACGGTACCGGGTGCAAGCTGCAAGGTGCAAGGAGGAAAAGAAAAAAGGGGTGCAGGGCACAAGGGAAAGAAGAGTCTTGCTCGTTTCACTCGCTGTCTTTACGGCCTTCAGCCTGTCTTAATGTCCCACTGACGTGGGACTGTCTTCAAAATCATGAGACTAAGACACCAGGACAGCGAAGCGTTAAGACTTAAAAGACGTTTCGAGTCAGTGGATCGCACGTCCCGATATCTATCGTGCGTATGACTGCGCGACTGCACGACTCCGAAGCGTTTTACGCTGAGGATGAGCTTATAACCTTTATTGTCCATGTTATGCATAGTACTTTTATTCTTCAATAAGTTTTGCATTTAGCTTTTGTCTTGTCCCCCTAATCTTACTAATCTGTCCAAATATCAGGTCTCCAAATAATAAATTATATTCAGAGGTTTTTCTCCCTGTCCAAATTTGAATTGACACGTCGAAATCTTTGTTCTTAAGTCTGTCATACAATTTTCTTGAAATAAAATTGTTTTCAAATCTTACTATCCAGGGTGAATAGATCTCCATCTGGATTGTTTTTAACATTAACACACCAGTCTCATTTAATCCATCACTTATAGTATCATTCGGCTCTCCAGCAAACTCAGCATAAACAATTATTGATTCTTTTGGATTGAACATCCTTTCTTTCGCCTTCTCACTTAAAACAATTTCGACTTCAAAAGATGGAATTAACACTGAATCTGTTTTATCTATAAAATGCTGAGTCGAGTAGTTTTGAATTTCTATTTTGTTTTGAAGTAATTCATCTTTATGGGCTTTCCTTTCTCCTTTAGGGTTTGATGTACAAGCGAAAAGAATAGTTGGGATAAGTAGAATTTTAATTATTCTCATGGTTTGATGGTATTATGCATATCTTGTTTCTAGTGTTATTTCATTTACGGCAACAGCGGTTTGCAAAAACCAGGATAACTGTGCCTGCCGAAGCCTCGGTGAAGGCTGGGCTTATAACATTTATTGTCCGTGTTAGCGGTTGTTTTGTTTTCAAGTCGTTTGTCCATGTTTTTTCATTATCTGCCGAATCTTGAAAAGTAGTCATTGATTGACTTACCTGGATTATTTTTTAACCAGTCTTGGAGGTTTGGTTTAGATGGCAAGGTTGTTCCTTGTTTTGATGTATTTATGTTAGGAGATTTTTGATTGATATTTATTGCATATTGATTCTGGTCTATTTCATGAATCCTATTCCATAATTCAAATTGTCTTTTGGCTTCATATTCAAGTTCTTTATTGTAACTGTTCACACTTATAACTGCCCAAATAATATTTATCAACCAATATGTCAGCGCAAAAATTATTAAAAGTCCTGATGACCATCCCACTAAAATAAAATTGTCTTGCAAAGTGCCAAAAATTACAAGCAAGAAGAGTAATATTGGTGTTAAGGTCATTATCAGTCCACCCGACACACTTGCGTAGAATAGTCCAATTGGTCCGAATAGAAAAGTTAGTAGTAATGCGATCCCAATACTTTTAGGTGATTTCGTTATTAAAAATGGTGCAGTCATGTCCAATTACATTTAATTGAGTAATCCGTGTTCAAAAAATGCCCGCTAATTTGTTTTTAGAGTTATTTCATTTACGGCAACAGCGGTATGCAAAAACCCCGCCTTCACTTGAGCTACGGCGGGCAAGCGTGACAACTGTGCCGGCCGAAGCCTCGGCGAAGGCTGGGCTTATAACCTTTATTGTTCGTGTTAGCAACTTTAACTATTTGATCCCGATAAATAGTTTACTACTATTTGAAACCTAAAGTCCATACAGGTTTTCGTGTTATTTTACAGTCATTGCATGTGATATTCTTTTTGAATAAAGATCAACAGCCCTTTACCTTCTTCATTTACGCTTTTCAGCCAACTGATCAATCCTGTAAGACCAGAATTCCATAATTGTTGGTGGGCATACGCCTCGTTCAATATTTTTTTCCCCTGTTCTGTTAATGGTACAGGAAAATTCCTATTTTTTTTAAGTCTGATAAAATCGAAAAGTTGGCTATAGATATGCTGATCGCTAAGCGCACTATACATGAAATTGGATTGTTGGTAATAATTTTTCACAGTTTGATCATATTTCATTATTCTATCTGAAACTGCTTTATTTCTTATAAGTCTTAACTCACCGCTGTTTTTCAATTGTTGAATGGTTCGGTCATTAGAGATAAAAGCTCTAATGTCCAGATATTTTGTCCATAACCTGTAGGCATTATTGGAGTTCTCAATTATTTCAGTCGATGATAATGCATTTAAAACACTATCAATACCTGTGTTTGTACTTCTCAATTGCACTAATATATTATCTGACTGAAGTGTATCTGATTTTAAATCTTCCACTATAGAGTGTATAAATTCCTTTTCGCGCTGATGCTCTTTCAATTGCTCTCGCCAGTTCTCTGCTATGAACCCGCAGAATACTGCGAGAAAAAGCATTAAGAATTCAAAAAAATAATGCCAGATTTTTCCCCCGGGTGCATGATGCAGATGATTAGCGTGGATATCCATATTTTCAGTTTTTTGTTTTTTAATTATATTGTCGGACTCAACAATAGAAATTTTTAAGTCAGATGGTTTCTCTGATTCGTGATTTGTTGAATTCTCCAAAGTTTTGTCACCAGTATCAACATTTTCAACCATTTAATTTATTTGTTAGTTTATCAAATTATTATAGTGCCCTCTCGCATGACGTTCAACTTAGCATTAAAAATACGATTATTCTTGTCATGATGTTATTCAAGTTATAGTTGCCCAGGTAGCAGCAGTAAGCTAGATGAATTTATCAAGTCAAACAATAATTAAGACCTGTACAAGCGCTGGGTGCTCCTTAACCGGTTTTGTAAATTTATTAATAAAAAACTGTGAATGACCAAATGCAAACTATGTTGGAGCAAGCCGTCAAGTGATGTTTTCTATCATGATGATGGTCAGGTTATTGCTGATAACTTGTTTTTAGAGTTATTTCATTTACGGCAACAGCGGTTCGCAAAAACCCCGCCTTCACTACCGACTTCGCTAAAGCTTCGTCGGTCAAAGAAAGCTACGGCGGACGAAGAAAGTCACAAGATAAAAGAGGTGCAGGGCACAAGGGAAAGAAGAGTCTTGCTCGTTTCACTCGCTGTCTTTACGGCCTTCAGCCTGTCTTAATGTCCCACTGACGTGGGACTGTCTTTAAAGTCGGAAGACTAAGACACCAGGACAGCGAAGCGTTAAGACTTAAAAGACGTTTCGAGTCAGTGGATCGCACGTCCCGATATCTATCGTGAGTATGACTGCGCGACTGCACGACTCCGAAGCGTTTCACGCTGAGGATGAGCTTATAACCTTTATTGTCCGTGTTATGTGCAGGCATCCTTAACTCTTAATTTATCAGTCTGTAATTATGAACTGTTATGTCAATAAGAATTGGTCGCTTTAATACTTTTCCTTTATAGCTTCTAAGTGTGACAAGTCTTGATAAGCCCCATTATATGCGCCAATAGCTCTTCTATCTGTTAGGCTCAATATTATTCTGTTGTTTAGTTAACATTTTGATGATAAAGCTTGCTAAAAAGGCTTCCAATAAACTTAATGGAACTGCAAAGAGTAAAATTCCAATCGGAAGTACACTCAAATTCCAAATTACTATCCACATTAAGACAAAACCAGCAAACCAAGAGAGAAAAGTAGTTTGAAGCAACGAAAATTTCTTTGCTATAATGAATATAGCAATCGCAAAACATAATGACCAAATTCCCCAAACCGCACCGTTAATTGGTTCGGAAGGAAATACAAGTCCAAGTTTTTCATAATGTTTTGTCCAATAGGATTTGATGATAAATTCATTTCTTACAAATTCGGAAATGCTAATCCAAATTGTCGCAAGTAAAATTGGTAAAACTGTTTTTTTCATTGTTGTCATATTTTGTTATTGGCATGTTGTTGTCTCTAGAAGCTTGCACATACCGTCCGTGTTATGTGCAGGCATTTATTTTTATCCATCGAGAACCTTGTCGTCATGTTTATTTATTTAGAAAGAGAATGATCACCAGTAATCCTATGAATTAAGTCTGGGTTCTTTAATTATGTAAAGATTTATGGCATGAATTGCAGACGGAGACAAGCCATTCGATGGGCTCCTTCCCGATATTTATTCTCGCATATTTCTTGTGGTGGACTTGGGTTGCAGGTGCTCCACAGTAAACACAACGCCAGTTGTCTCGTTTGAGTACTATATAGCGTTTCCTCTTCCAGTCATCGGACTTAAGGTACTCGTTTCTGTAATAGTTTGTTCGACGCTCACGGTTCTTCTTGGACAGAAAACGATTTAACAGTAACAGGACAACGATTATACTAATGACGAGTATTACCTGATAATCCATCTTAATTCTTCAAGGTGTTCATTAAGAAGATGATACGACTCAGCTTGCACATAACTTGTTTTTAGAGTTATTTCATTTACGGCAACAGCGGTTTGCAAAAACCCCGCCTCCACTTATTCTACGGTGGTCAAGCGTGACAACTGTGCCAGCCGGAGCCTTGGTGAAGGCTGGGCTTATAACCTTTATTGTCCGTGTTAGGTGGTCGTAGCAATTTTATATTTTAGAATAGTCTAGGAATATTGATCAATCTTGGGATCAAGAAAACTTTAATATTTATTCAACCTTTTTAAAAGTATCAAACGTAAAAATATAGATTGCACCAATTATAAAAAGAACTATATATCCTATCCACAACAATAGTGACATTCCAATTTCCTTTTTGAGAAGAGTAACTAAGAAAAAGAAGATTGCATAAAATGCACCAAAACATAAGGCAAGGATAACTCTCCTTTTAAAGTCGAAGGTTATCTTCTTATTACAATTTTTACAATCCCATTCGGAAACTACAACTTTAAGAAGGATTGTTTTGACATATTCAGGAATAGAATACTTGTAATTACAGTGGGGGCAAGTTCTGATTTTCATTTTTTTTAATTTAAAGATAAGATGATCTAATGAGTAATAGGTTATAGTGATAAACGTTAGGTGGTGTAGCTTGGAAAGAAGAGGCAATAAAGCTGCTTAAGATATCATGGTTTAGTATCATTTGATAATAAAATAGAATGTTGTGATTCAGTCAAGTAGGACGTTCGCTATGCCATCTAACTTGTTTTTAGTGTTATTTCATTTACGGCAACAGCGGTTTGCAAAAACCCCGCCTTCACTACCGACTTCGCTAAAGCTTCGTCGGTCAAAGAAAGCTATGGCGGGCAAGCGTGACAACTATGCCTGCCGGAGCCTCGGCGAAGGCTGGGCTTATAACCTTTATTGTCCGTGTTAGCCTTAGTGATTATTTCAAATCTCAACAGTGAGTTTGAGATGACCACCAAGTCCTTCTTGAATTATCCTCATAAGAGTTGAAAGTCTTATGTCCGAAGCGTCATTTTCAATTCGGGAAATATAAGTTTTGGTAGTACCACATTTATCAGCGAGCTGTTCTTGAGTCATCTTTTGTTTTTTTCTAAGCTCCTGAAGCATAACTCCAAGTTTAAAAGACTCGAACTCCTGTTCATATTTTTCTCTTAAAGTAGTTCCAATCTTGCCGTATTCTTTGTCAAGATGCTCTTCAAAAGTCACTATTTTATTTTTTGTCTTCATAATACTCTTTTCTTAAGCTTACAGCTCTGTCAATTTCTTTTTTAGGAGTCTTCTGAGTTTTCTTTTGGAAACCGTTTAGAACAATTACTAACCGGTCCTTGTCAAAAAAACAAAAGATTCTAAAAATGTTATTTCCAAAACTTACTCTAATCTCATATAAATCTGTCTCCTCAATATGTTTTAAGTACTTTTCTGGGATAACCTCCAGGTAATTAAGCAATCCGATAGTCCAGGTAATTTTATCTTTTACTTTTCTGGATTGCTTATAATAAAACTCCCAGAAATATTCTCCATAGAAGATAACCTCTCTGAATTGTTTCCCATTCATTTTGCAAAGTTAGCTAATTAGATAACATTCCCAAATAGTCGAAAGAAAATTCTATACTATTATATTTCGTGTAGTCACGATATTCATTAAGGCTAACTTGTTTTTAGTGTTATTTCATTTACGGCAACAGCGGTTTGCAAAAACCCCGCCTTCACTACCGACTTCGCTAAAGCTTCGTGGGTCAAAGAAAACTACGGCGGATGAAGAAAGTCACAAGATAAAAGGGGTGCAGGGCACAAGGGAAAGAAGAGTCTTGCTCGTTTCACTCGCTGTCTTTACGGCCTTCAGCCTGTCTTAATGTCCCACTGACGTGGGACTGTCTTTAAAGTCGGGAGACTAAGACACCAAGGCAGCAAAGCGTTAAGACTTAAAAGACGTTTCGAGTCAGTGGATCGCACGTCCCGATATCTATCGTGAGTATGACTGCGCGACTGCACGACTCCGAAGCGTTTTACGCTGAGGATGAGCTTATAACCTTTATTGTCCGTGTTATGTGTTCGTGCTTATTTTATTTTTACGCAGCGTGTTCTTTTATTCTTTTAATTCGTTTGAAATCACCAGCTTTTGATTTATTCTCTTCCTCAAGGTCAAAGTCATTCTGAAGTCCCAACCAGAATTTGGCAGAATTGCCAAAGTAATAGCTTAATCTTATGGCAGTGTCAGCAGTAATGCTCCTATGTCCTTTTATTATTTCAGAGGTCCTGGTCTGAGGAATCCCAAGGTCTTTTGAAAGTCTATACGCAGATATGTTCATGGGTTTGAGGAATTCTTCGAGAAGAACCTCGCCGGGATGAATATTTGATAACTTTTCCATTTTACTTTATTTATGATAATCAATAATCGTTACTCCGGATGCATTTCCATCATCCCATTTGAATACAATTCTCCATTGGTCATTGATCCGGATACTGTAAAAATCACTCATCTTACCAGATAGTTTCTCAAGTTTATTTGAAGGAGGAATTCTCAGGTCAAGCAAGTTTTGAGAGTTGTTGAGCATCCTGAGTTTTCGTCTCCCAATTTGTTGTATCTCATGTGGTAGATTTTTAACTCTGTCACCATTCCAGATTTTCTCAGTATCCTTGGATCCAAATGAGATAATCATATTACGTATCGCGTTACTAACGGCAAAGATAAGTACTCTAAATTAAACTGCCAAATATTTAAACGGAGTTGTCATGCATGACGATAACGGCCCGGCAATAAAGTGTCGTTTGTGTTGTTTTGGGCATGGAGGCTGTGAGCAGAAATGTTGAATCGGGGTAAAGTCCTGGTACCAGCCAGGGCTGAGCGTTTAAAAATTGCCCTGTGGGCAATTTTAGCGAAGGAGCCGGTCTGCGGGGTGGAACAAACCATGGCGCACTTTTTGCTGTCCGGGTACAAGGTTATTTGAGGTTTACGAGTGTCGCGGTACAAGGGTTGTGGCGAGCAGGTCATAAGTCAAGGTACACTGAGTTTTAAAGGAACAAAGGCACGGTCGCGGAATAAGGTTATTGGTCCTGTTTTAAGGAGCAGGAGCTAATCGCAAAAAGTGTGACAAGCAAATGCACTTTATTGACCGTGTTGTATGCAGTATATTATTCAATTCTATAAAAGAAATTTCCATGAGTTGGGATGTTTATTAGTCCTTTTTTATGGATTATATTGGTAGTCTCAGTATATAAGAAATGATACCACCAGATGAAAAACTCTTGAAAATTAACTTCTTTTGAGTACCCTGATTTATTATAAGTTTCAATGGCATAATCATTATTTTTAGTTAGTATAGAAATAAGTCGACCTTTAAATTTGTCAGCAAATTCTTCAAAAACTCTATTGTCAAAGCTGTCAATTAATGGAATTGATTTAAGGTTCTGAGATACTTTGAATACGTTTACTTTACGTTGATTATTTCCATAAACTGAGAATCTATCGAATCTCATATTCCCATAAATACCAAATGGATCAGTATTTTCATCAGTACCTTCAAGGAATGCATAATAATAATTTTTGCCATGTCGAAGAGGCCTTTCTGTCTTGATATATGAGCTTTCAATATTATTGATCTGCCAATTATCAAGTAGGACATTACTTAGAATGAAGAAAGAAATAGAATCAAAGGGAACATTTTTTGAAAGATGAGTGGTGAGATATTTTTCCTTCAGATATGGGAAAATTGAAATAATTGAGTCAGCAATTAGTCCAGATATAGGAGTTGCGCTTTTAAATAATTCTTCTCCATTCACTTTTGAAATAACCATACAGGTGGGAACTAATAAATCATCGATTTTTTTTACAAATCCTTTTGTCATAAGGAAATCCACGGATTTATTGTAATCATCAGAAGTCCAATTATACTTTTTAATGAATACATCCTTTGATGTTTTATTATGTAACGAAACTATTAATCTGTCCAAATGGTTTTGCGAAAAGTTAAAATCTGGATAATTATTACCTGAAGAGATCATGCTTTGTTTGTATGTGAATTGGTCAATTTGCTGACATGTGGTGAAGTAAAATAGGCATGTTGTCAAAAGAAATGTGATGTTTCTCATTTGTTGATTATTTAAATGTTATGAAATATATTGCATACAACGGCCCGGCAATAAAGGGTGTAAGCGTTGCTGAGCGAATGCAGGCTGGAGCAGAAAAGTTGTCTCGGGGTAGAGTCCTGGTACCAGCTGGAATGAGCGAAGCATGGCGCGGTTTTTGCCGTCAAGTTGCAAGTTTTTTGAGTTTTACGAGTGTCGCGGTACAAGGTTTATTGAGAGCAGGTCACTTGTCTTCTTACACAGGTTTTGTAGAGAGCAATGGCGCCGTCACGGTGATGTCACCTTATACTGTGTTCTCTTGAGAGCAGGAACGGTTTGCAAAAACCGTGACAAGTCTTATAACCTTTATTGTCCGTGTTATGGTGCGTTGTTTGTTTTAAAATGTCTGGATCTTATTGTTTTACTTTAGCATTTAAAACATAAATCCATGGATAACTTGGTCCAAGGTCTGTACATTCAGACAATTCTGAATTCTGAATCCTTCTTATATTCAAAATTATTGATAACCCATCGACTTGAAGATCAGTAGGAAGATTTTTTGCGATAAAAATATACTCAGTAAAAAGTGTCCCAGCTATTTCATTAGCTTGTTGGATGTTTTTTGTAAACTGAATTGCAAATAATCCACAATCTGAGTTTTTGCCCAGTACTTTTGCTTCAAAAGGATATTCCTCTGTCCGTTCACAAGAATTGAAAGTCACCAATATTGTTAAAATTAGTATTCCTAATAATGGTTTCATGACTGAATGGTTTTTAGAGTTTAAAATCATGCCACAAATTTTAAGCCATCGTTATGGTGCGTTCGATAAATTTTCATGTTGTACTAAAGTTGCCACGAATGCACCATAACGGCCCGGCAATAAAGGGAGGTTGTGTTGCTGAGTGAATGGAGGCTGGAGCAGTTTCGTGTCATCGGGGTAGAGTCCTGGTACCAGCCGGAATGAACGAAGCATGGCGCACTTTTTGCAGTCATGGCACAAATTTTATTGAGCATTACGAGTGTCGCGGTACAAAGCTGATCGGAGCCGCGAACCTATCCCCAGTTACTAAGTTGGTGGCCGGCACTGGCGCAGTGTCGCGGTAGAATTTGTCTCGGAGCCAGAAATTTATCACGGGCAGGATTTAAATTGCGAACAGATGCGCGAATCCTGGTGCAACGGGCATTACAAATTTGTCTTGGGTGCAGATGTAAAAGCAAAAAGTGTGACAAACAACTTACCTTTATTGTCCGTGTTAGGTTTTCGAAGCATCCCTTTTTATTCATTATCAAGGTCAACTGTTTTAATTACCTTGCTATATTCTTTGTCAACGCAAAATAAATAATGGTGCAATCCTAAATTTCCTCCAAGGTTTTTTGCTCTGAAAGTATGAACCATTTTCCAACCGATAACTTGTGGTACAAAATGAAGTTTAATTGAATCGATTTTTTCTAAACATTTTTTGCCTTGGTTCAAAGCTTCAAGGTGGAGTTTGCTATATTCCCAATATTTCTCCCTTGAATATTCGTTATCATAAATCTCTTCTTTGTTTTCATATTCATCCACTAATTTTAAATACTTATCAGATTCGTCCAGATACTCTTTGACTTCAGGTACATCTGTATACTCAGATGAAGCGATCTCAATTTTACCAAATTGAACTGGTTCATAGCTTTTAAAATCATGCAAAGTCAAACTAAGTTCCTGTTTGATAGCTTTTTGAAACTTTTTTTCGGGCGAAGAACACGAATTTAGAATCAAAGCTGATAGTAATACTAATGTGAAACAGATTACAGTTGTTTTCATAATAGAATTCATTTGATTATTACTTAAATGTCTACAGTAGCTGCTTTGAAACCTAACGGCCCGGCAATAAAGTAAGAAAGCGTTACCCGACGCATCCCGGCCGGGAGAGATTGTCCCCTCATATCAAGACAAAGCTTCTGAGGCCGGGGAAGGAGGGTATGGCAGGTTTTTTGCCGTCTAGGCACAAAGTTTTTTAGAGTTTTATATGTTTCGCGGTACAATGCTGATTGAGAGCAGGTCCATGAT
>Ga0224524_1000435_pt1 | contig 16448 bp, 18 predicted proteins | sample CFST75metaG_FD_179895 | JGI IMG/M metagenome (GOLD analysis project Ga0224524, IMG submission 179895) | Peat soil microbial communities from Stordalen Mire, Sweden - C.F.S.T75 | ecosystem: Environmental > Terrestrial > Soil > Wetlands > Peat | place: Sweden: Norrbotten County, Stordalen Mire... | reverse complement strand
GAACCAAAGCGCCTGAACGGGTTTGCCCGAAGTGCCATGAGGCCAATGTTCTGATCTACCAGGAAGGTTGCCCGATCTGTATCAAGTGCGGGTACACCAAATGCAGCTGATCCCTTTCTCAAAAGTGCAGCTTATGATAATCAAACGTATGACTATCGCGTAATTGCCGGATCTTTTGTGTGATGTTCAGCAGCATCCTCAGATCATGGCGCAGAAACCATTCTATCGCTTCTCCTTTGCCATGAACAGCATCCGCAAAAACAATATGGAACGCAAGATTATTCCGCTTTAACCATTCATATGCTTTCTGGTCCTCCTCGATAGCGCTGTCGAGCGCAGCCAGTTCGGGGAACCCGTTTTTCATCAACCAGTCAACAGCCTCATCACTTCCCTGCACGGCATAAGAAAAGGCAGCCAATTCAGGATAACCGTTCTTTAAAAACCATTCAAGAATATCTTTCCCACCTCCGATGGTTTCACCGAAGGCGATGAGAATTTTCGGGGGATATTTTAAAAGGTCGGGCATATCAGATGCTTGATGCTGGATACTGGATGCAGAAGTGTTAAGTATTAAGTGTTAAGTGTTAAGAAACTGTTAGTTGTTAATTGTTAGTTGTTCGTTGGTAACTGTTAGTTGTTCAATTTTTATTTTTCATTCTTCCTTTTTCATTTAACTATACACCTTTGCCTCAATTCCTAGTTTTCGCACTTTTTCAGCAATTTTTTCCAGATCAAAGATACTGATTTTTTCCAGGCTGTGTACCGGAGTGGCACGCGAAACGGGGTAAATCATTACCATAGAAGGGCGGATAATGTCGAGGTGCTTCAGCCATTCATTCACTTCCATGTCGGATGTATTATCAATCACTTCTCCGTTATAAGATCCCCGGATAAACATACTTTGAATGATTACTTTCCCGTTGAATTTTTCCAGATCCCGGATGAGGTCATTGAAATTTACAGGTAGAACCGGGTTATTGATCAGGCGGAAATACCGTTCAAAACCCGCATCTAATTTCTGTATATTGTTATCGAGCTTCAGTAATGCATTAAAAACCAAAGGCTCATGGATCATCGATGCATTGGAAAGGACGGCAACTTTAACACCCGGCATATATTTGTCACGCAGGGCAAGGGTATCATCCACGATACCTGCAAAATCAGGGTGCAAGGTGGGTTCCCCGTTCCCCGCATAGGTCAACGTATCGGGGATATGATCTTCCTCAACGAGTTCCTTCAGCCTGTATTCAAGGTACTGGCCGACCAGTTCACGCGAAGGAAGCTCCGGGACTATGTTCATGTTTTCGGGTGTCCATCCGCATTCACAATAGATGCAGTTGAACGAACAATATTTTGAATGCGTGGGGAGAAGGTTAATCCCCAGGGAAAGACCAAGACGCCGGCTGCGGACCGGACCGAAAATGACATCATGAAAAAGAAAGCCGGACATTGAGTACGAATAGGAGTACAAATGTGGGAATTTTCCATTGATTAACTTACCGTTGCTGAACCAATTTTGATTATTTTTACAGAATCTAAAATATCCGATGCTCTCGCTTAAGGAAATACAGGCCCCCGTTGCAGAACATATTGGGATCTTTGAAGGAAAGTTCAGGGCTTCCATGAAAATCAGCGTCCCGCTGTTGGACAAGATCATGCACTACATCATAAAACGGAAAGGGAAACAGATGCGTCCGCTATTCGTGTTCCTTGCCGCCAGCGTGACCGGTGGCATCAAGGAATCTACTTACCGTGCGGCCTGCCTCATCGAATTGCTTCATACGGCTACCCTGGTTCATGACGACGTAGTGGATGATTCAAACCTCCGCAGAGGATTTTTCTCCATCAATGCATTATGGAAAAATAAGATCTCCGTCCTCGTTGGAGATTATCTCCTGTCGAAAGGATTATTATTCTCCCTGGAAAATAATGATTACAATCTCCTCCGGATCGTCTCCAATGCGGTAAGGGAGATGAGTGAAGGGGAACTGTTGCAGATCGAAAAAGCCCGTCGTCTCGATATCGGGGAAGATATCTATTTTGAGATTATCCGCAAAAAAACCGCTTCCCTGATCGCCTCCTGCTGTGCCTGCGGAAGCGCTTCCTCCGGATCCGACCCTGAAACCATTGAAAAGATGCGTCTCTTCGGGGAACATACCGGGATTGCTTTCCAGATTAAAGATGATCTTTTTGATTATGAAGCCGGAAATGTCACGGGCAAACCTGCTGCCATCGACATCAAAGACCAGAAAATGACGCTTCCGATGATCTACTTGCTGAACCATTCAGGCTTTGCGGAAAAAAGATGGATTGTCAATACGGTTAAGAACCACAATACAGAACCTGCAAGGGTTGCAGAACTGATTGAAAAAGTCCGGGTTTGCGGCGGCATATTGTACGCACGCGAAAAAATGCTGGAACACCGGCAAAAGGCCATCGACCTCTTGCGCACATTCCCGGAAAATACATACCGGAATTCACTCGAACAACTTGTAATATTTACTACAGAACGTAATAAATAAGCCGAATCCAAGTTTTTTCCTCTAAAATGGTTACCATATGAAATTGATTTTAATAGGATCTGCATTTTTCCTTCTTTTATTGGTAATGGTTTCATCTTCTCTCCAGGCTCAGCGCTTCAATGCGGGATTGATGCTGGGCGGCGTTACAAGCCAGGTTGATGGGGATACGTATGATGGTTATCATAAATGGGGCTATCTGGGAGGTGGATATGTTTCATTGCAGCTGTCGCCACATTCCTCTTTCCAGATGGAACTGGAATACATCCAGAAAGGAAGCCGAAGAAACGATACTACTGTCAGCGGAGGAGATACATACCTGCTGAGGCTTCATTATATCGAGATTCCCGTATTATACCAGTACACCTTTAAAAAGCGGTTTTACTTTGAAGCCGGTCCTGCAGCCGACGTCTCCATCGGTTCGCTTGAGTTGAAAAATGGAGCAGTCCCCCCGGAGACAGTTCCATTGCGGCCCGTTACATTTGCAGGAATCTTTGGTTTCGGCGCTTACCTTACAAACCACCTTCGCCTGAATCTGCGGTCAAACTATTCATTGAACTCCATCCGCAGCAAAAATAATTACGGTGGATATCGCAGGATCCTATTTGAAACCGGGCAATACAACAATGTGCTATCCTTGTCACTTTTATGGGACTTCAAGGCAAAGGACTTTTAATAACTGGTGAACTGGTGAATTGGTGAGTTTAAAAAAATGCAGGAAATCAGAATTCAGAATGCAATCTTACTTTTTTACTCTATTTGCGTATAGCGAATAGCGAATAGCTAAAAAGATGAAGAAACTTAAAATAATTATCGGAATAACAGGTGCCAGCGGTTCCATCTATGGCAAAAATCTCCTGGATAAGGTGAAAAGCCTGGATGATCAGATCGGAAAGTGCGGGGTGGTGTTTTCCGATAATGCAAAGGCAGTCTGGGCTTATGAACTCGGCAAGTTTGATGAGAAACAGATTCCTTTCCCGTTGTATCGCCCGGATGATTTCTTTTCTCCCCTGGCTTCAGGTTCGGCAGGATTTGATGTAATGATTGTTTGCCCGTGCACCATGGGAACATTGGGAAGGATCGCATCAGGTGTATCTTCCGACCTGCTGACCCGTGCCGCCGATGTCATCATGAAGGAACGAAAAAAACTCATCCTTGTTCCCAGAGAGATGCCGTACAATCTGATCCATCTCAACAACATGAAACTCCTTACCGAAGCAGGAGCAATCATTTGTCCTGCATCGCCTTCCTTTTATAGTAAGCCCCAGAACATGGAAGAAGCGGTCATGACCGTTGTTGACCGGGTTCTGACCCTTGCTGGCTTTGAGTTTCCTTCATTCCAATGGGGGAAGTAGAGACGTAACACGTCACGCGTTATGCGGTTCTGCAGCATTGCGGATGTTCTTCATCAGCTTTTCATATCCTGTTCTTTTTACGGCTGAATCCTTGAATAGTATCTCAAACTCTTCCCTTGTAAGCCGCAACCAATCTCTCTTCCGCATGTTTTTTAAATGTTCTGAGAGGAAAAAATCAGGGGTGGAATGTGGCACAGCAAACCTGTTATACGGACAAACATCCTGGCAGATATCACAACCATAGATTCGGTCGTGGAATTTATCCAGCAGTTCCCGGGGAATATCTTCCTTTTCTTTAATGGAAAGATATGAAATACATTTCGCTGGAGTAAGGGTGTATGGAGCTTCGAGCGCACCGGTGGGACAGGCATCCATACAGAGATGGCAGTTTCTGCAATGATCCTTCTCCGGAAGATCCGGTTCAATGAGGAAATCGGTCAGGATTATCGCAATAAAATGAAAAGAGCCTTTGGAAGGATTGATCAGGATCGTGTTCTTGCCTCTCCAGCCGAGCCCGCATTGCTGTGCCCAGGCTTTCTCAAGCAACGGTCCGCTGTCGACAAATGCTTTCGCATTAAGAGGACCGCATTCATCGTTCATAAATTGAACAAGGATGCCGGTCCTGGCCTTCAGTACTTCATGATAATCCTTGCCATATCCATATTTGGAGATAATAAAGTTGTCTTCAGCAGTAAGGGTCTCTCCGGGAAAATAATTCATTAAAAGACCGATCACAGTTTGAACTCCTTCGTAAACCTTACGGGGGTCTGTACGTTTCTCCGGTTCTCTTTCAAGATAAGTTAGCCCGGCATTACGTTTTTCCCTAAGGTAGGTGGTGAAAAAGGCTAAATCCTCTTCCAGTGCTATAGCTTTGGCAAATCCGCAGAAAGCAAAGCCCAGCTCAAGAGCTTTGGTTCTTATTTTCTGACCTGGTTCTTCCATAAATCATGAATCAGAACAATTCCGACTGAGGTCCGGCTTTTATTTTTCCAAGATGTTTGTAAGCAGCTTCTGTAGCCTCTCTTCCGCGTGGGGTGCGCATGAGGTAGCCTTCCTGGATAAGAAATGGTTCGTAAACTTCCTCGATGGTGCCGGGATCTTCAGAGACGGCGGTGGCGATGGTATTGAGTCCTACTGGTCCTCCTTTGAATTTATCAATGATGGTCAGGAGGATCTTGTTGTCCATCTCATCCAGTCCATGCTTATCAACATTCAGCGCTGATAAGGCATAATGGCTGATCTTCAGGTCAATGTTACCATTACCTTTTATCTGGGCAAAGTCGCGTACACGCCGCAGCAAGAGGTTGGCAATACGTGGGGTTCCCCGGCTCCGGCGCGCGATTTCAGCAGTTGCATCGGTTGTGATGATTACTTTCAGGATGTCGGCTGAGCGTAAGATGATACGTTCAAGGGTTGCTGCTGTATAATAATTCAGACGGGAGTTGATGCCAAACCTTGAACGAAGAGGCGCTGTGAGCAATCCCGAACGAGTGGTAGCGCCGATTAAGGTAAAAGGGTTCAGTTTTATCTGGATGCTTCGTGCATTCGGCCCGGTCTCGATCATGATATCGATCTTGAAATCTTCCATAGCCGAATACAGGTACTCTTCCACGACAGGGCTCAACCGGTGGATCTCATCAATGAACAAAACATCATTTTCTTCCAGGTTCGTCAGGATTCCTGCCAGGTCGCCGGGTTTATCCAATACGGGTCCCGAACTGACCCTGATATTGACGTTCAGTTCATTGGCGATGATGTGGGAGAGGGTGGTTTTCCCCAATCCAGGAGGCCCATGCAACAACACATGATCGAGCGGCTCTTTCCGTTGCTTTGCAGCCTGGACAAAGATCTTCAGGTTCTCAATAATGTTTTCCTGTCCTGAAAAATCACTAAACTCCGTCGGCCGTAAAACCTTCTCGATCTCCTTTTCAACATTATTGAATTGATTCCCGGTAGGGTCAAGGTTGTCATTCATTGTCAGAGAAATAAGGCAGGCAACAGGATTGGAATTCATATGCAAATCCTGCCACCCTGTGACACAAAAGTAGCAAAATTAGCTATTACCTTTAAATTAATTCCATCCCGGAAGTATATTGTGGAAATAAAATTTGTGTAACTTTACCTTGGATTATTACCCAAACTTCCCCCAAAATGCAACCGATTATAGTGGCTGTAGATTTTTCGAATACCTCCATTCATGCTTTGGAGTATTCGATTCCACTGGCCAACAAGCTGAGATCCAATATTGTCATGGTATGGGTGGATAAAATCGCTGCAACAGAAGGCATCTATTCCGACGCCTCCAATGAAAACCGGAATGAAGCAAAGAAACGGTTTGAAGAGTTGATCCGTCAATACCATAAGGATGTTTCGAAAGAAATTAAGCTGGAATACAAACTCCGGAAAGGAAAGATCTATCATGAACTGGACGGGCTTGCCAGGAACATTGGCGCCATGATGATCATTACCGGTGCACATGGGATCTCGGGATTTGAAGAATACTGGATCGGAAGCAATGCCTTCAAGATAGTGACCTATTCCACCTGTCCTGTGATCACGATCAGGCATGATTTTCCTGAAGGAAAAAACATCGACCGAATCCTGGTTCCCGTTGACAGTTCCTCTGAAACCCTGCAGAAATTTCCGTTCATTGCGAAACTTGCTGAGACGTTTGGCTCTGAAGTCCATATCGTTGCCACCCATTACAGTCAGCTGAAATCCATTCAGCGGGTCGCCGAAAACTTAGCCGACCAGGCTGCCAAATACCTCGAGAAACACAACGTGAAACTAGTGAGGGATAAAATCATCTCCAATGACATTACCAAGATGACCATCGATTATGCGCTGAATATGGGCGCCGACCTGATCAGTATCATGACCGAACAGGAAACCCCTGCTAATATTCTCCTTGGCCCGCATGCACAGCAAATGGTCAACCAATCGCCGGTACCGATATTAAGTATTCATCCTATGGAACATTTTTGCTTATGAACCGTATAACCCTCCATAAGATCCTGGTTCCGGTGGTCGTCTTGTTTCTTTTGAGTGGCCAGGCAATGATGGGTTTTGCGCAGGAGAAAAACAAGGAAAAAGGGAACATTCAGATCATTCAGGATGACAAAGTGGATCTGCTTGTCAGCAAGCATATCCAGATTAACCAGAACAGGAAAAGCATGGAGGGATACAGGATCCAGATTTTTTTTGATTCAGGAAACAACTCTAAAACAAAAGCACAGTCAATATATGAGGGATTTAAAGCCAAGTATCCGGATGTAAGGGCGTACCTTTCGTTCAAGTCGCCGAATTACAAGGTAAGGGTTGGGGATTTCCGGACCCGGCTCGATGCACAGCGATTCCTGAACGATATTATAGATGAATACCCGAACGCCTGGATCATAGCGGATATGATCAATTTACCCAAAGTGGAATAAAAAAAGAAAGATATGAATAACATCGTTGTTGCCCTTGATTTTTCGGAAAGCTCGATCAATGCTTTTCTCCATGCATTATCGATTGCACAGAAATGCAATACCGACATGGACTTGGTTTGGGTGCGTAAATCCGCAGAGGAAAAAGATAAATTTGATACCGGCGGAGATCCGACAAAGGAAGTCAAAGTCCAGTTTTCCGACCTGATCGCAAAGTACCAGCCGGAATTACCGGGGAATAAAATCAGTTATAAGATCCGGACCGGGAAGGTGTATAAAGAAATTACGGATGAGGCAAAGGAGAACAAAGCCATGCTGGTGGTCACCGGTACCCATGGCGCTTCAGTCTTTGTCGAATTCTGGATCGGCAGCAATGCAAATCGTATTGTCTCGCTCTCCCCATGTCCCGTCATCACGATCCGGAGTGGAATCGATATCGCCCGGGCCCTGTCAAAAATTGTCCTTCCCATCGATAGCACCACGGAGACCCGGCAAAAAGCTACTTTCACGGGATACCTTGCAAAGAAACACAATGCGCAGATCCATATTCTTTCCTTATACAGAACAAAATCCAAGGCAATCCGCCGGAATGTTGACACCTATTCTGAACAGGTGGCAAAATACTTTGAAGAAGAAGGAATAAAATATTTAATTACGCACAAGGAAGCCGACAACATTGCGGATGACATGATCGAATATGCAAAAAATGTGGATGCAAACCTGATCTCAATCATGACCCAACAGGAATCTTCCACAGCCAACCTCTGGATGGGGCCGTATGCTCAACAAACCATTAACCGGTCACCGATCCCTGTATTATGTATCCGTCCGAAAGAGACCCTTGCTGCAGGACTCGGATTCTAATACCGGTTTAAGCAATTCAGATCGGCAAAAGCGATCTTCAGCCTTTCAACGATTGATTTTTCACCTTCACGCAACCAGGCACGCGGATCATAAAACTTTTTATTGGGTTTGTCCTCGCCCTCCGGATTCCCGATCTGGCCCTGGAGATATCCTTGATTCTTCTTGTAATATTTCATGATACCTTCCCAGAAAGCCCATTGCGTATCGGTATCAATGTTCATCTTGACCACACCATAGGTGAGCGCTTCCCTGATTTTTTCCGGTTCGGATCCCGATCCCCCATGAAATACGAAATTCACAGGATTCGGGCCGGTTTTATAATGATCCTGGATGTAATTCTGGGAATTGTGAAGGATAACAGGCTGCAGTTTTACATTGCCGGGTTTGTAAACCCCGTGAACATTTCCAAAAGAGGCCGCAATGGTGAAGTGATCACTGATCTTGCTTAATTCCTCAAATGCAAATGCTACGTGTTCTGGCTGAGTATAAAGACGTGAACTGTCGATGCCGGTATTGTCGATCCCGTCCTCTTCCCCGCCGGTCACGCCCAGCTCGATCTCAAGGGTCATTCCCATTTTGCTCATGCGCTCGAGGTAGCGTTTGCTGATTTCGATATTCTCAGCCAACGGTTCTTCGGAAAGGTCGAGCATATGTGAGCTAAACAAAGGTTTCCCGTTCTTTTTGAAATAAGCTTCACCTGCATCCAGTAATCCGTCAACCCATGGAAGCAATTTCTTGGCGGCATGATCGGTATGGACAACCACCGGGATGCCATATAATTCAGCCACTTCATGAATGTGCATGGCACCGGAGATCGATCCTTTGATGGAAACAATTTCATTGGTGTTCGATAAGGACTTCCCGGCATAAAAGACTCCTCCTCCATTGGAGAATTGGATGATCACCGGGGAATTGACGGCTTTTCCTGCTTCCATGATGGCATTCACCGTATCGGTACCGGTTGCATTCACAGCGGGTAAAGCAAACTGGTTCGCTTTTGCAATGCGGAAGATCTCCTGGAGGTCTTTTCCGGCAGCTACTCCCGGAGCAACTTTATCTGATATTTTTTCTGACATGATAGTGTAGGTTAATTTTTTTCAAAGATAAGGAATGTTGAAAACCAATAATGCTATTTTTTTCTCTTTGGCTGGATACTGGATGCTGGATGCTGGATGCTGGATGCTGGATGCTGGATGCTGGATGCTGGATGCTGGATGCTGGATGCTGGATGCTGGATGCTGGATGCTGGATGCTAAACTTATAAAGTTAATAATTCTTTATGAACTTTAAGAACTTTATAAAATACATCGTATTACTTTTTTGGTTTTTGGCGATTAAGTGAAAAAAAGCCATGAATTATGAAGATCTTGAAATTTGGAAAATTGCAAACGAACTTGTTTTGCAAATCCATCAGTTAACCATCAATGATATTCCGAAGTTTGAAATGTTTGAGACGGGTAGTCAGATAAGAAGATCAATAAAATCAGTAAAGGCCAATATTGTCGAAGAGTATGGACGAAAGTATTATAAGCATGATTTTATCAGGTTTCTTGTCATTGCAATGACTTCAAATGATGAAACAATTGATCACTTAAAGACGCTGTATCTTACAAAATCCTTAACAGACAAAGAAAAATATGAACAGTATTTGAGAAGGTTAGAGGAATTAGGCAGGAAAATTAACCGGTTCATTTCTGCCGTAAAAAAAGAACATCGAAGTTAAATATCAGGTCAATCCATCCAGCATCCAGCATCCAGCATCTGTTTATCAGCAGTCCAATCTGTCAGTAGCGCTATTGCATAGTAGCACCTTTTTTTCTACCTTTGCCCCACGGCTCCGTAGTTCAATTGGATAGAATATCAGATTCCGGTTCTGAGGGTTGGGGGTTCGAGTCCCTCCGGAGTCACACTAGAGCAGTTGATTGACTAGACATCCACTTTTAATGAGTAATGAGTAATTATGTGATTGATTAATTATGTAATTACTCATTATTCATTTTCCGGCATTACTCATTACTCATTATTTGAAAACGCAACCTGTCAATTTACAGCAGTTTTTTCTTTTTTGGTACAACATAGGTAAAACATTTCATAAATAACTGATAATCAGCTCGATTATTCGTTTGACCCTAAAAAATAGATTTTATACAGAGGTAGCAAGTTTTTCTCTATATCAGTAAGATTATCGTAGAACTGCTGCCAAAGTTGGATGAAACTGTCAATATCTATCAGTCTTACATGCACAGAAGAGTCCCTGGCAGCTTTTTCAGCATCTGGTGTGAACCTTCCGGATGTTACGAATAAGCCTATTTCACCAGCCTTATTATTTATTGTCCCTATAAGACTTTTTATATCATTAACTGGTACTTTAAAATCTGGTTTATGCTTAACTTGAACCTTAATTCGAGGTTCCAATGCTCCAAGTGGATCTCTATAAGCAACCACATCAATACCACCATCTTTTCCTTTTAGTGATATAAATGGTGTATAGTACTTCATTGCTCTAAGTAGAGCTCCAGTCAACATTGTTTCATTAATAGGGGTTTGCCCCAGTTCAAGTTCCATTGCTATGATCTCTCTTGCAAAGGGTAGAGAATCATGGGTAAAGTGCTCAAACACTTTCTTTGCCAGTTGAAGTGCTTTCTGTTCGGTTTCTGTAATCATCTTGTTGATATTAAATTTGGTTCATCTTCACTTTATATGGGTAACACTTTATGCAGATAAATCTTTCGGGTTTACATGCTATTTGACTTTCAATCAGTGAAGTTGTATCTTTACCTATTCATTTTAATTGGTTTAGAATCGCAATTCTCTATTAAAACCCAACCATGCCCATTGAACCATGAAAAAATTATCTTTTTTAATTACTTCGTTGCTTCTGTTTAGTAATGCAATGTTTGCACAGATGAGCATCAACACTGACAACAGTGTCCCGAATCCATCTGCGATGCTCGATGTAAAATCCTCTGTAAAAGGGATGCTCATTCCCCGCATGACCTATGACCAGCGCAACGCCATCGGCAGCCCTGCCGATGGATTAATGGTGTTTTGCACAAATTGCGGATCAAATGGCGCGTTGAGTATATATTCAAACGGTACATGGAGAACATTCATCCCATGTAGTTCTGCGCCTCCAACGCCAAGCATCAATGCTTTATCTCCCGGCCAGATCATCTGGAATTGGAACCCGGTTGCCGGGGCTGTTGGTTACAAATGGAATACAATCACTAATTTTGGTTCGGCAACCGAAATGAATACAGCAACTTCAAAAACTGAAACTGGGATTTCCTGCGGCACAACCTATACAAGATATGTATGGGCCTATAATGAATGTGAAATCTCGGTTCCGGTAACTTTAACACAAACAGTCTCCGCCATTGTGCCGGCATCACCTTCCCCGGGAACAAACTCTGCAACACAAATAAGCATTGTATGGAACTGGAATACCGTTTCTGATGCAACCGGATATAAATGGAACACTACGGATAATTTTGGAATTGCAACCGATATGGGAACAACAACCACAAAAACCGAAACCGGCCTGACCTGTGGAACTGTTTACACGCGCTATGTTTGGGCATATAACGGGTGTGGTTACTCATTGGTTACCTCGTTAAATCAATCAACCGGGCCCTGTGTTGTACTTCCAACCGTTACAACAACCGCAGCCACCAGTATTGCCCAAACTACGGCAACAAGCGGCGGAAATGTGACATGGGATGGCGGCGGAACCATAACCGCACGTGGTGTTTGCTGGAGTTTATCACCAAATCCGACTACATCTAACTTCAAAACCGTAGATGGAAGTGGGACCGGGATTTTCACAAGCAGTATGACAGGGCTAGCTCCAAACACGCTCTATTATGTAAAAGCGTATGCCACCAATAGCGTGGGTACGACTTATGGAGACCAGGTGAGTTTTTCAACCATTGCTTTTGCAGTTGGCCAAGCCTACGGCGGCGGAATCATTTTCTATCTTGATGGTACAGGACAGCATGGGCTTATTTCTGCAACCAGCGACCAAAGTACCGGAGCGCAATGGGGTTGTGTAGGAACCTTTATCGGTGGAACATACACAGACATTGGCACAGGACAAGCCAATACCACGCTTATTGTCAACGGATGCAGTGAGGCAGGTATTGCGGCTCGTATTTGCAATGATTTGTCACTCGGAGGCTACGATGACTGGTTTTTACCATCGAAAGACGAGCTGAACTTGATGTATGCGCAACAAACTGCGATTGGCGGCTTTGTCATTGGCATCTATTGGAGTTCCTCTGAGTACATTGCAGACCTCGCGTGGTACCAGGTCTTCGCCAATGGCGAACAGTACGTCATCGGTAAGACCAGCACAAACTATGTGCGAGCTGTTAGGGCTTTTTAATAATTTTAACATGTTTTTAAGTATAAGTATATGAACCAGACAAATCATTCTTGGAATCAAACCAGCAGGCTGACAATTCCAGCAATTTTCGTAACACTTTTGCTGCTTTTATGGGTATCACTCTCAACCCAAGCCGACAATATACTAACCAGCGGCACGACCCTCAAGGGTACAGCGGGAACCTTCATGGTTTCATCTACAGCCTTGGATATCAAGAGCGGGGCAACTGTGGATAATGCGGGTACCCTTACCCTAAAAAATAATCTGACCAATGAAAATGTATCCCCAAATTCCATTGGTACCGGAACTGTTGAATTCTCCGGAACAGCCAATCAAACCATCAGCGGTCAGAACATCATTCAAAACCTTACGGTGAACAATGTCGCGGGGGTTACCATTGGCGATAATACTAAGGTAAATGGCGCCCTTACCTTAACCAATGGCACAATTACCCTTGGGAGTGACAACCTGCTTCTTGGGCCATCTGCCACCATTTCAGGCACGCCATCGGCATCGGTTATGATTATCGTTACAAGTACTGGCGAACTTCGCAAAGAATTCCCAGCGGGCTTTACAGGCATTTTTAGCTTCCCCGTTGGAGATGATAACGGCACATCAGAGTATTCGCCCGTAACCCTGACTTTCACTGGGGGAACCTTTGCTGCGGGCAATTATGTTGGTGTTTCTTTAAAGAATGAAATGTACCCTGACCCGAATATCACGGGCAATTACCTTAACCGTTATTGGAATATCAGCCAGTCGGGCATTACCAATTTTAACTGCAATGCCACCTTCCAATATCTTTCGGCGGATGTCGTTGGAACGGAAAACAAACTCTCCTGCACCAAGGTTAATACCTTGCCGTGGATTACTTATGGCCCGACCAATGCCACAACACATATTTTATCGGCTGGCGGAATCGTCGCTTTTGGGTCATATACGGGGTTAAAAAGCACCACGACCCCGTTGAACCAAGAATTGGTGAATGTTGATATCCCAAACGGGGTGACCACCTGTTACGATGCCCAGCAAATATTAACGGTGGCAGGAAATGGAACCACATTCCTTGTTGAGAACGGTGGGAATGTTACACTGGTTGCAGGCAGTTCAATATTATTGCTTGAAGGAACAACGGTCAATAACGGCGGATATCTTCACGGATATATCACCACCAATGGTAATTATTGCGGAACATTGCTGAACCCGCTTGTTGCAAACCTTGTGGATGAGCAAACTTTGGGGGTTGAAACGGTGGTCAAGAACCAATTCATAAAGGTTTATCCCAACCCCACGACCGACATTGTCATCGTAGAATTGGTTGATGCAGGTTCAACCGCTGTGGCAAATGTAACGGTTTACACTATGAATGGGGGCAAACTATATCAAAAGGACTTTAAGGGAGAATCAAAATTTCAGTTCTCGCTGGCTGGCAAACCTGTTGGGATTTATTTGGTGCACGTGCAATCGGGCGACCGGTCGGAGATTGCTAAAATAATTAAAAATTAAAAATGAATAATTAATAATGAGTTAATCCAGCATCCAGCATCCAGTTATAACCCACCCAAAAACATTGAACCATGAAAAAATTATCTATTCTTATCGTTTTGCTTCTGCTCTTTAGCAGCGTTTTGTATGCACAGATGGGCATCAATAACGATAATTCCCTGCCTGATAATTCAGCGATGCTGGATGTGAAATCCACGAGTAAAGGATTACTGCCTCCAAGAATGACCACAACGCAACGCGATGCGATTACTCAACCGGTAGCCGGTCTTACAATTTACAACATCTCCAAAAACGGGAATGAAACATATAATGGTACTTCGTGGGTTACCAACACGCACTATATCGGCGAAAGTTACGGTGGCGGCATTGTGTTTTATATATATGATAACGGGCAGCACGGTTTAATTGCAGCCACTGCCGACCAAAGCCCAGGGATATATTGGTATAATGGTAGTTACACAATAACAAACGCTGTCAGAGATCAGGTTAATGCAGGTCGATTTAATACAGAGCGCATCATTATCAATCAAGGTGCAGGAAGCTATGCCGCTCAGATTTGTGCCAATTACCAGGGTGGCGGATATGGCGATTGGTATCTACCTTCAAAATACGAATTAAATTTATTGTACATACAAAAAGCCGTCGTTGGCGGTTTTGCTAGTAGCTTCTATTGGAGTTCCTCCGAGTACGATGCTAACGACGCGAGACTCCAGGACTTCGGCAGTGGCAACCAGTACTACTTCAATAAGCTCAACACCTTCTCTGTGCGGGCTGTTCGGGCTTTTTAACAACCTGCCTGCCAACAGGTTTATCCATTTAACCATTTAATAATTACCGCATAGCTGGACATCCATTTTCCGGCATTACTCATTACTCGATTTTTGGTAAAATCTCTCTGGCGCGTGTTTCCTGACACATTCGTGATTTCTTGGCTTCGTGACTCTGTGACTTTCGCTACTTCACCATTTCGCCATTTCGCTATTTGATTAGTCAACTTCTACATCGGCAAATTCCTCGGCATCGGAATAGACTACCTGGCGATGGCCAAAGAATGATATCACTTTGCCTGTAACCAGTCCTAACCCGATTGATAATACGATGGTCACGGCAATACCTGTTAACTGGGCTCCGGCGCTTAACCCTGAAACAACAGGGATAGCGATGAGTCCGCCGAACAGGCCGGGAAAGCCATGAAGATTGGTGACGCCACAGGTATCCACGGCCTTCAGCAACTTTTTCTGCTTGTCCTGGAGAACTGCAAAGCCCGTTGTGGATATGGCTCCGGCAACAAGGCCGATCAACAGGGCGGTTATGTGATTGGCATGATCGCAGGTTGCGCCAATCGCAACACCACCTGCAAGTGCAGCATTTGCAATATCCGCAATGCTGATTTTTCCACGGATCCAGACAGACAACAGGTAAGTGACCAGGGTGGAACCGCAAAGGGCAAGGAATACGTTGATCACGGTCATAGGAATTGCCTCTGCCGGGACTAAGGCTGCACAGAAGCTGGGCCAGAAGATCCAGAGTACCATGCTTCCGATCATCGAGAACCGGTCGCTGGAATCATCGGATGTTATTGGTTTATCAATGGTTTCAGTGGGTGTCAGGGAAATTGCAGCACCGATTCCAAACAAAGCGCCGAATGCATGGATGATAATGGATCCACCCGTATCGGCAAACCCGCTTTTTAACAACCCGAGGCCATTATCCAGGATGATCCATTCATTCAGCATATAACACGGAATGAAAAGCAATCCCAGGATGAGGTACTGATGCATCTTGATTCTTCCAAGCAAGGCGCCGGCTGCGATCAGCAGACTGGCTGCCCCAAACTCTGCAAGGATGAGACGTTGGATCTCTACCTTGCTGCCATCGCCGTGAATCAGGCTGCTTCCGGCAATATATAAGGGTAACGCAACACTTACCAGGAGAAATGTCGCTGTCAGGGCTGACCTTCCATAGTTTTTTACAAATACCATCAGAAACCCGAAACCCAGGATCAACATGGCCATGATGTGAATGGCACGATCATATTGCTGGAATTCAAGGATAGCGGTAACCTCGCTTTTCACATTTCCCTGCGCAAAACCGCCGGCTGCAAGGCCAAAGAAAAGGAGAGAAAGAAACAGTTTCACTGTAAGACTTCTTTTTTGCATCATGTATGGTTTTTAATGTAGTTCTAAAAGCTCAATTCTTTACCCATTAATTTCTTCAGAATGAAAACATGTTAACGGAAAATGATCAATCCCTTTTCTTTTCAAAGGGGGGGGAATGCGAATACGTAATATACTTAGATAATGGAATGATCATTAATACGTGATAAACGTAAAATAATCGACGAAAATACGTAAAATATTATTATTCTTTAAATAAAATCCTTGAAAAATTT
>Ga0224524_1000429_pt1 | contig 16629 bp, 12 predicted proteins | sample CFST75metaG_FD_179895 | JGI IMG/M metagenome (GOLD analysis project Ga0224524, IMG submission 179895) | Peat soil microbial communities from Stordalen Mire, Sweden - C.F.S.T75 | ecosystem: Environmental > Terrestrial > Soil > Wetlands > Peat | place: Sweden: Norrbotten County, Stordalen Mire... | reverse complement strand
GTTCAAAGAGCGACCTTCTCGACACTAAATACTGTTCCCGCCCTCAATCAAATGCAAGAAACGGGGGGCGCGCGGCCTTTTCTTTTGTCTTCATGCGACGGAATATTTTGGCCAACGCCTGGCCGCACCGCAGAAGCCGCGGTATAACACATACATTCAACAATCCTACAAATCTGCCGCGATTTTGTGCTGCGGCCTGTTGGGTGCTTTGTTTGCTGGTCAGAATTCTCCCGGCGCGTACTTGTTGCTTTTCTAAAAAAAAGGATAAAACCAATTGTTTTTAAAGTTTAATCCAATACTCAATACAATAATTCTGTTGTTTTGCTTGAATTCTGTAAATTGTGCTTTGGTTAATGCCATGGTAGTTTTTCCAATCCCAGCTAACCGAAAAATTATAGGTCAGCGGGGAGTATAATTTGAAAATATTAAACAACAATTTTCTATTTGAATCATAAATATTAATATAAAAAGTATCATTTAAATGTTGTTTCATTCTGCATTCAAAAAGTATCGTATCTTCAGAAATATCTGAAAAGTAAGGTATTATCATTAAAGGCTTTTCTGGATCAATATAGATACGATAGCATGTATCACAGAAATTTGGAGCACTATCATTTGGGGCGATTAACGTGTCCTTTGGAATAAAAGCGCTAACATTTTGAATTTTATAAACTAGATTATCTGGTATAACAGGTCTATTTGAATTTGAAGGATTATTGCAATTGGGAAATGATATTAATAATCCAAACGTAAATAAAAATGCTTTTTTCATAATGGTTCCTTCTTTTAAAATAACCTCAAATATGTCAATATATTTAATAGGAATTCAATATCTAACTAAGTTAGGAGAGAAAAATCTAATCATTGTTTTTTATGTCAATGTTTTAACGCGCCGGTTTATCTTTAATTGACCAGCAAACATTGCATCCCAACGTTTATAGGATAAACTGTTACATACTCTTTTAAAACTTCAAAAGTATACTCATTTATCTTCGCCAACAGTTGACCCTTTATTAAAATCCTTGTACGAAAACCGCGTCCTAATTCTCGGATATTCCCTTCACAGTTTATTATAATATCTATTCGGGCTTTGTGAATAGTCAATAAAAAAGCGCCTTATAGCGCCATCATTGACTTTGCACCCTTTTTACTGTTTATTCTTTAGCGACGGCCTTTATCCCGCGTCTAAATTCTTTTCAAACCGCCCGTTGGTGGGAAATTTGCCTGGCTCCCAGGAATAAAGAGGGCGGTGGCAAGACAAAGAAAAGACAAGATTTCTTGCGCCAAAATTATGCCGGCCATCCATGGCTCGGCAGTATAAAAAAGTATAGCAATGCCGGTTCGGGAAGTTATTTTACGAGAACATGAAAGAGATGAACAAAATTCGAATAAAACAACAATGCGAAAAGTAATCGACACCGAGAAAGTTCCCATCAAGCTGTGGCTTGACGACATAGAAGAGGGGGCGCTGCAACAAGCCAAAAACCTCGCCAATCTTCCCTTTGTTTTCAAATGGATCGCCATCATGCCCGATTCCCACCAAGGCTACGGCATGCCCATCGGCGGCGTCATGGCGACACGGGACGTCATCGTTCCCAATGCCGTGGGCGTGGACATCGGCTGCGGAATGTGCGCGGTACCAACATCCCTGCGGAACATCGAGGTTGACGTCTTAAAAAATATCATGAAAAAGATACGCGACCGCGTCCCGCTCGGTTTCGCCCATCACAAGGAAAAGGTCCCTTGGGAAGGTTTCTCACAAGCCCCGAACATCCCGGTCATTCAACAGGAATTGGACGCGGCGCGCTATCAACTCGGAACCCTTGGCGGCGGGAACCATTTCATCGAAATTCAACAAGGATCCGACGGCTTTCTTTGGATAATGGTTCATTCAGGTTCAAGAAACTTCGGCCTTAAAATCGCCCGTGAATATCATACGAAAGCGAAATCATGGTGCGAGAAACGGCATGTAACCATGCCTACTAAAGACCTTTCATATTTCCCGTTCGAGACAGCGGAGGCGAAGGAATATTTCGAAGCCATGAATTTCGCCCTTTTGTTCGCAAAGGAAAACAGATTCAGGATCATCGCGGCACTACAAGAATCCTTCGTTTCCTCGGTTCCCCAAATATCCTTTGGCGAAATAATCAATATTCATCATAATTACGCGGCTTGGGAGCGTCATTTCAGGGAAAACGTCATTGTACATCGGAAAGGCGCCACGTCGGCGCTGGAGGGCCAAATAGGGCTTATTCCCGGTTCACAGGGAACGAAAAGCTACGTAGTTAAGGGCAAGGGCAATCCCGACTCCTTCATGTCATGCTCCCACGGCGCCGGAAGAAAAATGGGGAGAAAACAAGCGCAAAGGGAATTAACCCTTGATGCGGAGAAGAAGCTCCTCGACGACAAGGGAATCATCCACGCAATACGCCGCCCGTCGGACCTGGACGAAGCGGCGGGCGCGTACAAAGACATAAAAACCGTCATGGACAATCAAAGGGATTTGGTTGACATTGTGGTCGAGTTGTCGCCGCTTGGCGTAATTAAAGGGTGAAGGTTCCTTGACAGCGCCTCACTCCGCCACGACCTTGACTGATTTGTAAAAATCGCCGATCCTTATCACGCCTATATACGCGCCCTTGGCGGGCGCGACCCCTTTTATCAGCCCAATCGAATACGCGCCGGGACTTTGCGCGGAATGCACAAGGGTGGCCGATAGGGCTCCCTGCAAGGAAAACAACTCAAGGCTTACCGGCGCGCTTCCTCCCGAGGTGTTTTCAGGAATCCGGTACATCAGCCGACCGTTCGAATAGCGCAGATCGAAGTTCGAAAACGCCTTGGCCGCGGTACGCATCGTTCCCCCGTGTCCGCTCATGACGATGGTCCCCTGATACGTTTCATGATTGAAGAGCATGGCCGTCACGGACAAGGAGTCCCCGGCCGTGACGGGATTGACCTGGATCGACGCGACGCCGCCCGTAATGGTTCCAACGGCCTGAATAGACTCTTTCTTGTTATAAAGACATACGGCGGCCCCGTCCGCGGAGCCGGTCACCTTTACTGTCTGTAACCCAGTGCCGATTTGCGCCGGGTGCGATATGGCCATGGATTGCGGGGTGGTCGTATAAATTTGCAGGTTGGGGTCCCCGAAAAGCACGAATGATTCGACGACCTCCCGCGACGACTGGTCGCTATAAACGGGGTACGCGGCCATGCCGCCGTTGATCATGACGCCGCCGAGCGTATACTTTTTGTTGTTGGGATACCTGCCCAGTGAAATTTCGAGGATTTCCTTTACCGACGCATACGGCGGGTCCCACACCTGGAGAATGGAACCCATATAGCATCCCACGGCGCCTATCGGCAAACCGTTTTTTTGGGCCTTCATCAGCGCCTCGGCGAGACAATCCCCCGGCTGGTCGTTTTTCTCGTAATTGCAGAATTGTCCGGTATTGCAGGCCACCGCATACGTATAAAAATATTTATTCGTATTGCTCAGCGAGGCTGCGCTTGAGTTCGTGAAATTGACGGCGGAATAGGACGTCTTGTTCCCATGGTCGCTGTAATTCCAGAACGATACGCCGTTATTGATGACGGAGGTCACCGACGCCACCGTTCCGACAACGCACCCCGGCCCACCCGCGCCCGACTGATTATGGCGCGGCACGTTCTTATAACCGGCTTTTATCAAAGTATCGTATTCATGGTTGATGAAGTCGGCGTCCGTCTCGCCCCACTGGTTTTTCGTCTCGTCGTTGGAGGCGCTCAGCAGAACATTCGACAGCCAGGTATCGGTCGATTTCATGTTCGTTTCATAATAAATGCTTCGATCCACCTGCGTTTTTATATCCGCCGCGGTCGTTCCCGAAAAACGGCCTATGAGCAGTTCGGAATAGCAATCGTTTCCCTTGATTTCACCGTATATGATATCCGCTCCGCCGCCGCCGGGCGGCTGAACGTCCCTTCCCATCAGCGGCGTCGGCGCATAGGCCGAATCGCCGACCAGCAATACGTATTTAAGCGCGCCGCCGGCCGCGTTATAAGCGTTCGCGATATAGGTTTTCAGCGCGGCGGCGTTACTCCCTACATCCGCGGGGTCGACGACCGCAACCTTTACGCCTTTTCTCATTTTCCAATCAATAAAAGGCTGCATGACTGAAGCGAAAATTGACGGACAAACGATCAGCATGCTCCCATCCTCGGGCAGGATCGTATACCTGGTATTCGGATAATTCAAAAAATTTTGCCGGTATATTTGACTGAATTCCTCATCAACGCCCGCGAGCGCCTGCGTCCTTTTAAACAGGTTCCTCGACCCGGAACCGGCGGCGCTCACTTTGAGCGAAACCTTCGAGTATGCCCGCAGGATTTTTTTTACCGGATTGTATTGAAAGGGAAAGACCTGGACGACGCACCCTCTGAAATCCCTATGAATAAACGGTTCGCCGATGGAGGCTATGGTTTGCGGATACCAGGCGTCCCGGCGATAGATTTCGTTGAAAACATAGGGTATGGAGGCGGGATCGCGGGTTTTATATATTCTTCCCTTGGACGGCGCTATACCGGATACCATGCTGTCGACATATTCCGAACTCATCACTTCCACCTTCATCTCCCGGTCATCGGGAATGATGATGGCCTTGCTGATGCACGGCATGTTGGGGAAACCCTCGGCCGCGAAAAAGCTCCCGTTATCGAGCCGAACGTTGAGAAATTCTTGACCGTCAATGGTCACCGGATCGGTGGAATAGCGATCCACGGTTACGGTAAGCCGGGTGGCGCTGAAATCATTCGTTTTCGGGTTATCCCATGTCGCATGGTAATGCGCGCCGGCTTGTACGGCCGCCATGCAACAGATCAATAACGGCAGGACTCTCATACTATAAGTATAACGCAATTTCACGATCAACGCATGAATTTCGGGTTACTTCGCAACATACCTTCCATTCATTACACGCCTCCCACCCGCCGAGATTTCAAGCGCATAAACCCCTTTGGCGGCCGGTTGCCACATACACCGTCCCCCGTTAATCGGGGACGTCCAACAGCGCCTTCCCCTTATGTCAAATACTCCAAGCGCCTGTCCGGGCCTATCGGCAATATGGAGATCCATTTTCCCGTTCATGGTTTTAATGGTCATTTCAGGATAAGCGAGGTTCGGGATGAAGGACGGGTTCTTAACCAAGGATTGAAAATCATACTTCCACGCCCCTTCCACGGCGTCAAGGCCGCAATCGCTACTCCGGATTTTGACGTAGCGGGCATTTTCCAGGGGTCCCTGCGCGAGGTCGAAGCTGTCGGTTTTCGTACTTGTTCCAAGTAGTTTCCAGGGTCCGTCCGGCGATTGTCCCGCATAGCATAGATACTTCGACGAAGTTCCCGATACGCGCACGACGACGTCCTTGCCCGGAGCATCCGCGATGGAATCTTGCATATCAATGACCATGCCGTCCTCGCCGGTGAGAACGCAAGGATTATCGTCGGGGGGGCCTAAAACCGAGAATGTCGTTCCAGTTGCATTGTCAACGCTTACGACTTTATACCCATAACATTTTTTCGATTGCATGTCCCGTTGCAACCGAATGGGGATAACCGTCGATGCGCCTTTTTTCACCCTGATGGAATCGACCGTCTTGGTTACGTAGCCGTTTGCCGTGACCCTCAGGCTATAGGTTCCGGAATCGACGAACTTATGAAAATCACCGAGCGAGGGATTCGAATAACAAGGAAACGACGAACCGCAATACACGACCGCGGCCACCGGCGCGCCGTCCGTTGAATCAAGGACCGTTCCTTCAACGCCGTACCCCGCGTATTCGATCATTTTCAACATTGCTGCGCTATTCTTATTATAGTAACCGGCTATGTCCGCAGGTTGTTTGGCGGTTGATAGTTCGAAGGTAAAACCCGCAACGCCCATGGTCCCGTAATTCATATCGATGGTTTCGCCGTTCGTGGGGTAATCCGCGTACGATTGAAGGTTTCTAAGCGTCGCGCCGTATCCCGAAGTCGACGCATATAGATTAGTCAACACGACGTGGTGCGGCTTGTCCGGAGCGGCCGCGCCGCTATAACACCACGGATAGAGGATTTCCTCAGTCCCGCTGTGGTAGGAAATTTGAATGGAAAACCGGTTCGAGAGGATCGCCGAACGCAGCGCCTTGGTTTCCGGCTGGGAACTCACCGAAGGGCTGTTCGCGCCGCTCCACATGTAGCCCTCGTCGCGATTGCAATCCACGCCGTTCGCGTTTTCCCTCGTCATAGCCGCCCTGCCGTCCGGGTTTACCATGCAATACAGGAATATTTCCCGCGAATCAATCAATTTCGTGACAAGGGAATCGGTTCCGTATTTGGAGCATAGTTCCTGCGCGAAAAGAATGAGGTTTTCCGGACCGCCCACTTCGTCTCCGTGTATGCCGCCGTCGAAGCATAGTTGCGCTTCGTTTTCATGATACGAAACGTTGTTGCTGATTTTCAACATGCATAATTGACGGTTTTGGACGGAGACGCCCAAGGATATCTTGGCGCAAATCGAGGGATGGGTTTTCACCAAGGTGTCGATGATGGCGATGATCCGATCATACGTATGATACCCGGAGGAGTGAAATCCGGCGACCTGGGACACCCAGAAATCCTTATACTGTTCCTTCATATTGGGGATTGTTATCGTGTAAGCCAGGCCAAGGTGCTTAAGTTTATTCAACTCATCGGGCGTAACATACAACGTTGCATAGGCCGTGCTTCCATCGGGCCAAACGTCCCCTCGAAGATTTAAGGCCCTTAATTGAATAAGTTGCGGTTTATTTAAATGAGATAATTTTACTTCCATATCTCCATCGCGCCACCCAAAACTATTGACGATCAGCACAAGTACGCTCATTTGAATGATGCGTATTCTATTATCAAATGCGGCGGTTTTAAAAGACACTGCCCCTCCTCCGCGCGATTCGTGAACGAATAGCAAACACAGGCAAAATACTCCGATACCTGCATAGAATCGCGCCAAAATTTCTACCCGACAATTCAAACAAACCCGGGCGCCTTCGCTCCTCTTTATTTTTTAATATATTTCATCCATCAATCCATACCATATTTTTTGTCCATGCAATTCATCCCTATCGTATATTATTTAATAACCAACGGTAACAACGAATGAGGTAAAGAAATGAAATTAGTAGTTCCGGTTGCGGGAATGGGAACACGCCTGCAACCTCACACGTTCAGTATTCCTAAATCGCTTATGAATGTCGCGGGAAAGCCGATATTGGGCCACATTTTGGATACCTTCAATCCCGCCGACTTCGAGGAAGTAATTTTCATTACGGGAAATATGGGAGACCAGATACAGACCTTCGTCTCTTCAAACTATTCGTTTAAAACGCGGTTTATCGTCCAAAGCGAACCCCTGGGCCTGGGCCATGCCATTTATGAGGCGTCAGCCTTCTTTAAAAACTCTCCCGTCCTCATCATGCTCGGCGATACGATACTCGATTTTGACGCGCCTGCGTTCATGCGGTCGAAAAAATCGGTTTTAGGTGTAAAATTCGTCGAAACCGAAGCCCGCCGGTTCGGTATCGCATTTACAAACAAAAACGGGACCGTCAAAAAACTCATCGAAAAACCCGACATTGAAGCGGGGCTGGCCCTTGTCGGCATCTATCTGATTCATAATGGAACGCTTCTTGCCGAAACACTATCAAAAATGATCCTGAAGAATATCCGGCAATCGAAGGAGTTTCAACTTACCAAGGCGCTTCAAACGATGATCGAGGGCGGCCAAACATTTTCCACCGTGCCCATCGACGGCTGGTTTGATTGCGGAGGAATGAAGGCGCTCTTGGCAACGAACCGGCATTTGCTGCCTCATAACATTTCGGTTTCCGGCCGCATCCGGAAAAAGAACATCATTATTCCACCTGTCAACATTCACGCATCCTGCGAGGTGGAGCAGTCGATCATCGGACCCTATGTAACCATCGCCGAAGGAGCGCGGATAATAAAATGCCAAATCGGCAACAGCATCGTCGAAAACAACGCGGCGGTCAGCGAATGCCTGCTTGAGGATTCGCTCATCGGCGCATACGCCGTTTTGAAAGGAAATAAGATCAATCTCAATATCGGCCATTCATCGGTCGTCGAATTGGGGTAAGGCCGCCGCAACGCCGTTGCGCTGAGCCTTAACCATGAATACCATCGGATGGCAAAACCCGGGCAGGCCCGTCATACTTGCTTCCCGGTCGCCCCGCCGAAGCGACTTATTAGGGAAAATGGGCTTTTTATTTGAAACGGCCGATCCGGGAGAAATCGATGAGCCGTCGTATATTGACAAAAACGATATCGAACGGTCGTTGCGGCGTCTGGCGGAGGCCAAGGCAAAAACGGCGTCGGTGCGCCACCCGTCCGCTTTAACGCTCGGCGCGGACACGATCGTGTATGGCGGCGAAAGGATTTTAGGCAAACCACGGGACGCTTCGGACGCCCGTGAGATGCTTCACCTCCTTAACGATTCACGGCATACGGTGTACACGGCCATCGCGCTGCTCTGTGAAGACGAAGGTTTTTTCCAAAGCGCCGTTGATAAAACCGAAGTATATTTCAGGAAAATACAGGACTATGAAATCGAGTCGTATCTACGTTCCGGGGAATGGGCCGATAAGGCGGGAGCGTACGCGATTCAGGGATATGCCATGATTTTCGTCAGTAAAATCATAGGGTGTTTTTACACCGTGGTCGGCCTTCCGATCGTTAAAACCATTTCGCTCTTCAACGCATACGTGACCCGAAAGGAATCAGTCAATGTCTGAAAATACCGAAACCGAACCCCATGCGAAGCATGAATCGAACGGTGATCGAGTGGGAGACATTCTCCGGAAGGAACGGATTACGCGGCGTATCGCCCTGGAAACCATCGCCAAGGATTTAAAACTTAATGTCAAGTATATCAAGGCGCTTGAGGCGAACGAGTATAATGCGCTTCCCGCGGAACCCTATATTCGCGTTTATTTCCGCTCTCTCGCCAAATACCTCATGCTTGACCCTGAGGAAGTCCTGAAACGGTTTTATGAAGAGCGCGGCATCCCGCCCGAAGCCTATAAAAAGGACATCTCTTCAAAAATAACGATTTCCATGGTGGAAAATGAGCGCCAGCACATGCCCTGGCTTATTATCCTCGGGTTCATCGCCGTTTTAGCCGGCTTCAGTTTCATCGCGAAAAAAGCGGGGTGGATATCCTCGGCCGCGTCCAATGATCAGGCCATGGATTCCATGATGGTCAAAAAACAAGGCAACGCCGAAAACGGCTCGCACGCCCACACGCGCGCGGACTCGGCGGAGGATAGCTTGCTGGGAGCGCTTATCCCTCATAGCGAACCCGCGCCCGCCCCGGCAATCGCTCATGAACAGCCCGCGTCATCCGCGGCGCCGGGGAGTACGCCGCCGCCTAAAAAGGAGTCGGTTGCCGATACCGCCAAACTGGTTCTTGACATACGGTCCCTCAAGGACTCCGTATGGATTCAGGTTTTCTCCGACGGTCAATCCACAAGGATGTATTTATACGCGAACCAATCCAAAAGATTTACAGCGCGCGACAGTCTCAACGTGCATGTGGGGAACAGCTCCCAATTGAAGTACACCTTCAACGGCAAATCGTTATCGGTTAAGGCGAAAGACATCGCGATATTCAAACTGAGCCGGACCGATTCCAAGCCGGAAATGTGGACTCTGGCGAAATGGGCGGCCGTTTTCAAGGACCGCACCTAACCGCGCCATGTGGACCGATTCCCATGCGCACCTCTACGATCTTGACGAAAGCGCGTTAACGGCCGTTGTTCAAGCCTGTAGCCAAGCCGGCGTCGCCCGTATCATCAACACCGGAACGTCGCTGGTTTCCAGCGAAAAAGTTCTCGCGCAGTGCGCGAAACATCCAAGTCTGTCGGGGGCGGCCGTCGGCATATCGCCTTTTGAAGCTTCGGCGCTTCCCGGCGCATGGGATGAGCGTCTCGATCGACTTCTGCGGGACTCCCGCGTGGTTGCCGTGGGTGAAATCGGCATCGACGTTACTCATTCCGCCTACCCCGACATCAGCCTGCAGCTTCCACTTTTCGAGCGGCAGCTCGACATCGCCCTGACCAAAAACCTGCCGGTGGTTCTTCATAGCCGGGGCTGTGAATCCCGCGCGGCCGATCTCTGTATCCGTCACGGCGTGCGCAAGGCGGTGTTTCATTGCTTTACAGGAGATATTCCGGCGCTGAAAACCATTCTCGACGCGGGGTATTACGTGTCGTTTTCGGGGATCATCACCTTTAAAAACTCCCCCCTTACCGAGTGCGTGGAATACGCGCCCCTTGATCGCATGCTCATTGAAACCGATAGTCCATACCTTGCTCCCGTTCCCCATCGGGGGGAAATAAACCGGCCCGATTGGGTGGTATACGTGGGTGAACGGGTGGCTGAAATTAAAAAAACGGATAAGGAAAAAGCGGCGGGAATTATCGCGAACAACATGCGGGAGGCGTTCGGAGGCGGGTAGCCGCCTTTATTTCTTCTTGAAAATCGAAAGAATGGACGAAAGGATATTTCCCGAATCCTTGCCGATATGCCCCGCCGAAACGCTGTCTTGACAATTCTTGATGTCGTCGGGAGTGACCCGTTTGAGATAGGCCTCATAACGTTTGAAAAAGCCGTTGGGACAGGGTACTCCGGCGGTTTTAAGCAGCGCGCCGGTCACGAATTTATGGAGGGTTTTTCCGTCGCGCGGTCCCGTGCGGCGCTCGTTGCATTCGCCGATGCAGGCGACGGTGACGTCGCGCACGTCGGGAGAGCGGCTTTCCTTTGAAAGCCTGGAAAGATCGACCCGTACGACCGCGTTCCACATCCCGTAATTTGTTTTGTTTACTCCCCTGCCGTCGCTGTTGTAGGAATAAATGACGTCGTCGGTCGTGCCGCTCTTGGCGAAATTGGAAACGGGGCCATCGAGCGTAAGCGCATCCTCTGAAAAGCTATTGTCGGATGCGTTGGCGGCCCCGGTGTCGCGGCCGGCGCAAACATCGAATGCGTCAAGACCGTCCGAGGCCATTGAGACGAGCCTTTTATGCAATCCCAGATACGTCGGCCGGAGATTGTTGATCGCGGCGAACGGGTGATACCGCGTAATGACGTCGTCAATTTTGACCGTATCGCCGTTGAGCAATATGGTTTCCACGGCCAGTGACGGATGTTCGGCGGGGCGCTCGATCAGTTCATTATTATACAGCGCGTTGAACAGGTGCATTTGCTCGTAGAGTGAGAGTTCCAGCGTGCCGAGCCCGACCGAATAGAGGCTGTCGGAAACCGAGCCGTGGTTCTTGCCCGCGTCCAACGAATCGACATTGACGCCCACGATGTTCGCGAGCTCCTTATAGGCGCGCACGCCGGTAACCGAGGCGTACCGCAGATCGTTTTTTATTTTATCAAGAGCGCCGAGCCGGTAAAAGTACTGGGCCAGGTTAAAGGCATCCTTGCAAACGCTGCCGTCGCTTTCAAAAAGCCGCTGATTGAGGCGATAGACGGTCTCGACGCCCAGAATATTGTTGGAGGCCGCCAGCTGGTCGAACACGTACTGGCACCCTTCAAAAACATTAAGATGATTGTGGACTTCATAGCCCTTTCCCTTTACCGCGCTGTTGGCAAAGGAAACGCCGATGATTTTCCCCTTCTCGACATGGAAGCTGCGCTTCCACGGCACATCGGCGGACACTTCCACGCTGTCGTTCCATTTCGCGTAGGGCTTGAAAATGCCGAGGTCGAACATCAGGGCATTGAAAATCGGCTTGGCGGTTGAGGAGCCGTTGGGAGTCCGATAGCGCAACAACCCGGATAGGCGGGAGCCGATTTTATCCTTCGAATAGTAGGCCAGTAGTTTGCCGGTTTTCGAATCCATGATGCAATAAGCGAAATACTGGCCCGGCACGAGGACGGTCTTGCCTTTCACTTGCGCCACCGTGTCGGGCGCGTAGCCGCGACCGTTGACGCAACGCTCCAAAAGCCGCTGCAGCGCAAGGTCGATCGTCAACTTGACCGTTAAGTCCCCTTTCGTGCGGATCAGCGAGTTGGGGTCCAGGATATTCATCCGGTCGCATTGCGCGCGTGTGGCGCCGTTGTTCTTGAGTATCGTCAGCCAAAACTCGTTGGCGCAATCGACCAGCGATCCGAAGTCGGTAAGAATCCTGGACGGTTTATTGCAAGTCAACACACGTATTTCGGCCAGTATCCGAGCCTGCTTTCCCTTGTCCCATCCGTTCGCCTTGCCCATGCGCGGCATGTCGGCGGCGCATTGCCGCGCGATTTTATCCTTCGTATTGCGGCCCCACTTGACCATGCGCGCTATGTACACGCACTGCGCCTCCGAGAGCTCGTGCAATTCCTTATTGAAAAGCGTGCGCGCGATGTCCTTGCAGCCGATGAGTCCGTAGTCGCTGGTAAGGCAGTGGTTGACATATACCTCTAAAATATCGCTGGGGGAATACAGTTTCCGCAGCGCCGCAGCCAACCGCATTTCGCGGAGTTTGCGGTCAACGGTCTTGCTCACATGACGCTGACCGGACTGATCAACATCCGATATGAAAAGCTTGGCCACCTGCTGCGTGATGGTGGACGTTCCGCGGGGCGCGGAGGGCTTGAAATGGGTGAGCGTATGGAGAATCCCGGATCCGACCGCCCGCACAATGCTGCCGTATTCCAGACCCGTTGTATTGTTCCAAAAATTCTGGTCTTCGGCCGCCACGAGGGATTTTAAAAGCGTTGGCGGAAATTCGCTGATTTTCGCCCGTGTATGATTGGTGCGTATCCGGGCGATGGGTTGGTCATTACAATCGGTAATGAGAATTTGATTGGCGTAATTCTGGATCGCGTTAAGCCGAGCGATAATAGTGAGCGATGGATAGTCGCCCACCGCTATACCGTCCACGATCCGCGACTCGGGCTGAAGAGCGGCGGTATCTTTTTTTATGAGCCGTCCGGCCTCCTGTTCCATGGCTTCGTCTTTGAGTACATCCTGCCAAGCCGCCCCTAATTTATTTGATAGAAGACCTTTTTTTTCCAACGCGATAAGCCTGTCCGACCAATTATTAAAATACCGTTTAAAGGCGTAGCCGCCGATCAGATAGAGCGGATAAACGGAAAGAACGCTTATGCCGCCGATGGCAATGAGGATACGTATAACTTTTTTTAGGATGGGTCGTTGTAATAAATGCATCATGGAGGTTCATGAGAAAAATACCTTATCCCTCCGAGCAGTGCTTATTCAATTATATTTTCTGATGGACTCATAATTTTATTTTAAATAGGCCGGAGGCCATGTATATGAACAAAAAACACTTGTATATTTTAATCGTTATCTTTTTGTTTTTCGCTTGCACAAAGCAAGTAACCAAACATCCCGAAACCATTTCGGTTTCACCGGCGCAACAAGAATCCAAACCGCCAAGTTTCACGAAAAAATCAAAAAAGGACACGCTCACCTATTGTATTGAATTTCATGATTCAGTGGAACGCCGCCATTTCGGCGTCTCCCTTGAAAAACTCATTAAAAATTTTCCATCCGCCGCTCCCTTCGATTCGAATACGGCCCTTTATGTCAAAACGCAAGTGATCAACGCCCCAAAGGCGTTTTCCGACACGCTCAGGCCTCAACCGTTCGTGACGAACCCGCCTAAACCGGGGGACTCATTATCTTCTGAAAAACATGACACACTCCCGCCGCGTTTTGGAGGATCGGCTATCCTTTACTCGCCCCAGGGCGCAATCGACCGAACCCTGTCGCGGCTTGTTGAAGCTTTTCCCTTTGATAAAAAGACCTGCTGCGGCGGCGGCGAGGGGGATGATTCCGCGAATCGATATTGCAGGATAAGAGAGGCATCGGATAAAAAAATCGTCATTGAATTATCTCCCCTGGCGCGCAACGCCGCCGGAAAGCCGTTTTCCGCGTTTGAAGTCGTTACCGGATGGAACAATTACGTTAAACAACACCCCGGCGAAGGCCGCGCGCTTTTCCGGTACGTGGTTGGATTGGATCAATTTATTAACGGCAAGGAAGCGGTCATCATGGGATTCCAGGTCAATGACGACAAAACAATCACGTTGCAATTGTCCCAGCCCGACCATTTCGCGATTCAACGGCTCCGTACGCCGCGGTTGTTTCCGGCTTCTTTTAAAGCCGGCGCCTATTATGTAAAAACGGAGAACGCCGCTTCACGGCAATTGGCCCCGAATGTCAACTATCCGGGCGGACGGCCATACTTAAATTCCTGCGAAATCCGGTTTGGAAAAGACAACAATCCGTTCCTTTCCTTTTCACTGAAGCGGTACGACGCCATGACGCTTTTTTCACTGAAAGACCTTGACTATGCGCGCCGCACCGCCTCCGACAAATCGGGAATCATGGTGTTTTCAGAGGACCGGTACTTTATCGCCGTTGCCCTTCAATCCCCGCAAATCCGTGAATTTCTCCGCCGGATCATCGACGCGAAGGATATGTTGGCGAACTCGATAAAAGCCGAAGGCCGCCCCCTTGTCGCCATTGAATCCGAGGCGGACACGAACTCCGGCCCGAAACAACGCGACGCCGCGCAACAAACCCTTGCCGGCGCGCCGGCGGCCGCCGCTTTCGCCGCGCCTCTTACCATTCTTCTATGCAACGAAGACCCTCTTTCGCTGATTATTGCAGACAAGCTCCTGTCGGACCTTTCCCGCGTAGGACTTGCCTGTTCGCTTAAAAGCGCGCCGAAGGAGGAATACGAGAAGTCCCTTGTTAAAAAGGATTACGGCTGCGCGATCGGCAGCGTACCGAGCAGCGTCCTCTGCGATCCCAGCGAACGATTACGAATGAACACGCTTTGGTTCAATGACGAAACGAGCGAAACAGCGCGCATCCAAGCGCAAGGGGAAATCCCGCTTTTTTCAATTAAAACGTATTTACTCTACAGCAATAAAATCGGGTTGTATAACGACGCGGTAACGGGGATATTCAGGCGCGAGGCGCACTAATGAAAAACCGGCGACTAAATACCCTGACGAACCGAGGATCTCGCGCGAACGCATGCTTTACATACTTTCGGGGCGATTCCGGAGGACAGTTCGCGGCGCAGTCGCCGGTACGTCTCTCCATTCCAAATGTCAATGAGTCGATCCAAACGGATATTTCCAAGAGCGTTACGATCATCCCATACGCAGCAGGGCAGCGCTTCGCCCTCGGCCGTAATTACCATCTGTCGCCAAGGGAATGAGCAATAGGCGCTGTTTTTAATACGTCTGATTTTTACATAGGACAAGGCCAAATGCACCATGGATCGCAATGGGAAACAGGAGCTCTTTTTAAGCGAATACAGCGCTCTTGTTACGTATTTTTGATACCCACCATGGTGACCAATGGTAAATATTCCGGGGAACGACAATAAAATTCCTTTTTCCTCGGCGCGCTGAGCCGCCTGTTGAAGAAGGTTTTGCACGACAGGATCTCCAAAATCAACTTTTTGATCATGAAGATTAAATGAAGCCGGCAAGCCCTGCAGGCGCCGGTCGGTTGACGCGCCATCATATCGAGTGGGAACGCTGATATCGGAGCAATTTAATTCGTTGATGCAAAGCGATCGCGCGCACTCTATCATTGGAATAAGTTGCGGGAGATTCATTTTCAAAAGAACCATATTCAGGGCGATATGGGGAAACCGGCTGCGGGATTTCCTTTTAAACGCCTGGATTTTTTTCACGTTCTCCAACACCTCGGATAAACAATCCTTTTGACGAATGACGGCGTAAAGCTTCGGATCAACGGCATCGATTGACACATTAAGCCGGTCGATGCCGTTATCGACGAATGCGGCGACGAGGTTATCCGTCAAGAGCGTCAAATTCGTGACCAGGGAAATGCATGGAACGCCGTTTTTTTTAGCGAAGCGGATGATGTCGGGTAGTTCTTTGTTTAAAAGGGGCTCCGTGGTCCATGAGAGGAAAAGGACATTAACCCTCTTTATAATGCCATCAGTGATCCTTTTAAAGGTTTCCAGCGACATCATGCGGACTTCCTTATCGAGATAAGGCTGATGGCACATGATGCACCTTAAATTGCAAGAGTTTGAAATATCCACCCGTAATTCAATATCACGAATCATTCGACCTACTTTGAAAAAGCATATCCGGTAAAAATAGTCCCGGCGCGGTTTAACGTTTGACACGTATGCGTAAAAAAGCGTATATTTCCCGCACACCCGCCGGATTTTCGGCGATTGAACGTGAAAAAGAAACGACATCATGAGCGTTGACAAAGAATCTTATTGTTTTCATTCGCCCGGCTCAATACCATCGGCATGCCGATCAATGGATCTCATTGTATTCGCCGCCGCTCTCATCGCCTATGCGCCGATTGTATCCGGTTGGTATACCGCCGATGACTTTTGGCACCTGGAGTCGTTTTCGCTGCCGCTATCCACCGTGGTGAAGCATATTTTATTCGGTCATGTCTATCTTGACCATCCGGACTGGCACTACCGTCCGTTGACCAATTTCATGCTCATGCTCGTCTGCAGGTCGCATTCCGCGTTGATAGGGCACTTTCTCAGCGTGGTGGTTCATGCCGCGACCGGGATGGCGCTATAC
>Ga0224524_1000421_pt1 | contig 16899 bp, 9 predicted proteins | sample CFST75metaG_FD_179895 | JGI IMG/M metagenome (GOLD analysis project Ga0224524, IMG submission 179895) | Peat soil microbial communities from Stordalen Mire, Sweden - C.F.S.T75 | ecosystem: Environmental > Terrestrial > Soil > Wetlands > Peat | place: Sweden: Norrbotten County, Stordalen Mire... | reverse complement strand
CCCATACCCCGCCTGACCCGCCAACACCCTTATGCAAAGGTTTGTGTCGCCTCCCGCCTCCCGCCAGGCCCCCCTGAACCACGTCCACATTTGGGCCGCCAAATAGCAATGTCCCAGGAATTTCGCATCGCCCCATACTCCGTTTATGACGGCAAAGCTTTTACCGAGCGCAGCGCCGGCGTTTGTAACATAGGATACCGAAGCCGGTTCCCACCATGTTTCATTGGCATACTCGAGGTAGACCTTGCGGCCCGGCCCAAGGAGTGAGTGAACGAGGACCGCAAGACTGTCCACGTAGTTGGAATCGGCCTTGCAGGGAACATTGAGCCAGTAACCGCAGCCCGGCACATGGTTTACCACATCGATTTGCCATTCATAGGCGATGGGAGAGTCTTGATTGTTGCACTGTGAACATCCCGCGCTCTTCTGAACTCGATTCGCCCAGCTCGTTGCCGCGGTCACATTCACCGCGTTCCAATCCATGAACCTCAGGCTACTGTAAATCCGGATTTGATTGATAAATGTCGCGTTCCAGTTGCCCCACTGGCCGCCCTGGATAAAGGCCTGACTGCCTTGCCAATTCAGATTCCAGAAATTGGCGCCCATTTGCAAACAGGCATCAGCCGGCTGAAACATGAACGCGACAAGCGCCATTGCAATCACTATTCCAGCTTTACACCTCGTATGCGCCTCCACTTCGACCAGGCCCTAAGGTCACGTCTTTCAGCGTAGCGGTTTATTCTTATTATAGCCTTCTTTCGAAACATTTTTCCACTCTATAATATTTTTTCCTTCACCCAAAATCTCAACCGTGTATCTTTGATCCGTTAATGGATGCTTACGTGCGTGGATCAATGCGCGTTCAATTGCCTACGATCAACCGTTGCCGCAGATTTTTCCCGCCTGAAGTAATTTTAACGAAATAAACTCCATCGTTCAGGCGTTCCACCGATACCACAGTCGCTTTCGCGTCGGGAATAGTACGCTCAGCAACAACGCGTCCCTGGGCCGTCAATATTTGCATCACACTGTTCGTTGACACGGGCGACAGCAGGCGAATGGCGCCGTGCCCATAGGCGATGATCGGCCGGTATTCGGCGGGCTTCAGGGTGTTCCCTGCAATGACCTGTACGGGCAGCGGCGCGAGGGCCTTGAAGGCAATATCAGCCACGCTGGTCGTAGGAACGGTCGCGGTCAATGCGCCGCCTGATATCGTAATCGAACTTGACGAAATAGCCGTTCCACCCTTGCAATCGAACCATGTTAACGTATACGTGCCGTTCGCCACCCCTGCCACGCTAAGGCTCTTGCCTGAAAAAGCCCCGGTCATCCAGCCCCAGACAGCCTCATTGCTTTTTATACCGTAGGCCGTGGCGCCGCTGACAGTCACCTGCGCCTGGGAGGGGTTTGTCAGCCTGGCAAAAGGGATGTCCGCAACGAATGTCGCAAAGGGAGGATAGTTCTGTGACCTGGCGGTGGTCCAGCCTTGGTTGAACTGCCACATGAAGGGCGTGGCCGCCTCTCCCGAGGCGAGGCAGGACCAGAGATTTTGGTGATCGTTGCTCGAGGAGCACTCCCCGGTCAAAGCAGGTTTGGTCCATCCGTTCCATAATTTCGTGACAAGGCTATTCCAATTAGCGGGCGTGGTGCCTCCATAGTTTTCCGAATTAGTGCACGTCATGACCGAATCCGAGGGAGTCTCGTTGGAAGCACACGTCGGATGTTTGTAGGGATCGTTGGCAAGGAAAAAAGCGGCCATTTTCTTCATCCAGGCGTTTCCCGAAGCCTTGTCCGCCACATAACCGTCGGTACCCGCTATTTCGTCAATCGTCTGCCAACCTTCCAGCGCCCGGCTATATCCCCAGCGGGCAATGATGTAACGATACATTTTTTGCTGATACTTCCAGCAGGTGCTGTCGCTGTAAAACGTCTTGGCGTTTGGAAGGAGGGTATTATACGAATTGGCAGTCCATAAATTCACCCAGGAGCCGGGCATTGTCTGGGCCAGGTAGTCGTGCGGCCAGACCACAAGCCACATAGCAAGTCCGCGCGCTTCCCCCCATGTCATTTGGCTGTCTACATAGGTGCATTGATGAAAGTCATATTTTCCAAGCGGCGATTCTATCAGTTTATATCCGCCTTGGTACTGCTCTTTGCCATTGACTGTTTTATGCGTGCCATTCCACCAAAACCATGTATTCATTTTAAACGACTGCAGCACTCCAATGCCGCTGTCGGTAACGTCCCAGCAATAACAGCACCCTACTCCGTAAAACGAGGTCCCGTCATCGTAGCTGAAATACCGGTTGTTCGGGGCGATCTTGACCCATCCATGATAGGTGGAAGCCTTGCAAACAAAACTGCCCGTCACAGCCTGGCTTGTGCCCGAGGGGTCCTTGACCGTTACCGAATAGGTGTAGGTGCCGAGTTCATTCGGAGAAAACCGTATCCTGAACTGGAGGAGGCTATCGTAAAACCCGCTTATATTCCAAGTCTTTGAACTTGGAGACGTAAAGGTGGCTGAAAGGTCGACCTGGTCGAAATCATAGGGATTGGTATACGTGGCGGTAAGAGCGACAGCCAGCTCCAGTTTCGTATACTTCCCCACCGTATCGGCCGACTTTGTAACCGAGGTGATGGCAGGCGCGGCATGCGCGCTCATAACCAGTAACACCGCCAGTACTGCACAGCAATAAATGCTACGGCATATTCCCGGATTTCTCATGCGAACTCCTCCTTTAAAATAAAATTTGATTTTTCGTAAAGGTCAAAAACAAAAACCGGAATATTCACACTATCAATATAAGGATTTGATGATTTTTTTGAGGAGAAATATCGATGCTTTTTGCTTTTCCGTTGAACCGTTGTTCCACAAATTGCGAAAAACTCATCGTCGAACAGAGTCGATTTCCGCGCAGGCCCTAAGAGAGATAACCGTCTCGAAAACTATTGTCTTACCAAAGTCCGTGTCATGATGAATTCACCGCAATGAAGCGTTGCCAAGGCGACCGTTTTGCAGACTTTATTTCGAGTTCTTATATTTTTTCTTTTATTTGTTATTATTAATATATTTATAATCATATTGTTATATAATTTTTTACACTTTAATTTGTATTCTTTAGAATACATTTTTATTATTTTATATTGATTATCATCGCACATTGCAATATATTTTTATCATAAGCGGATAATTCAGAAAACTTTCAAACAAAAATCCTTAACAATGGAGGTTGTCGTATGAAAACATTAAAAGTCCCCTGCATGGCTTTTATAATCGCGGCATCGTGCTTTTCCTTGTTCGCTCAAATCAATCTCGGCAATTTTTCGGCGCAGTCGGTGCGTGTAGGCAAATGGACGCCCACCGATGTCGATAGCGTGCTCCTTTCGACCAATGTATGCAACGGCATCGCCACCACGGTTTTGACCATGGTGATAAAACCCGAGGGATACCGTAGTTGCTATTATTCAACTTCGTCAACATACGTCTGCCCGGACCAGGAAGAGCTCCTCGACAGTGTTGAAATCAATTGCGGTTTTAACTTACCCACGGATTTCGTCGCGAAAAATCTCTACTTGTGGGTCAACGGAATCAAGCAAACCGCTTATATCCAGGACAGGGCGCTTGCCTCACAACAATATACCCAGATCGTTGGAAAAAGGAAAGACCCGGCTTTGTTGGAGTTCTATGGAAACGGATATTATAATCTGCGGATATTCCCCACCAAGTCTTATGTGTCTAGAAAAGTGGCGATAGAATTCCAACACACCATGGATGACGACTCCCTCAATCTGATCACCGGCAGAATTCCGACCGTTTTCGACAGTTCATCCTATTATTGGTATCAGTCGAGTTCCGCGAAGAAATATATCGGATATTTACAGGTAAAATGCACCGCGACCGATTTCCGGAAATATTCCTTCAGCATGCCGGGGTTGGGAGAAGGGACGTTTTCATTTGGACAACCGCTTACGCTTCAAAAAAGCTCCGTGGTTAAACTCGGCGCCGCCGTATTCACGACCGCCAACGCTTCGCCGCAAAACGAATATTTTTGGGGCGGCGTCGATAAAGATAAAAATTTCATTACCGGGTTTTCCACGGTTCTCGCCGAATCAACGGTCGTTAGAGATCCTGAACCCGCTATTCGGATTATTGTCATGGACATCGGCAGTGAAACATGGGATTGGAATGAATACTATAAAAATTCCTATCAATATACCACTCCCGGATATTCCTATTCTCCCTCTAGTAATTATATAAGTATTAATCTATTGCAGCGCGCCCAGAAATTCGCGGTCCTGTGTTTGCAAAATTATGTCGCAAAGAACCAGAAATTCAACCTCATTCTTACGACGCAAGGGGCGAAAGTTCCCGCGCCGGTCTTTAATAGTCCCGTGTTGCCGACAACCGAGAACCTTAACCGCGCCTATCTGGCGATAGTGTCCGCCGCAATAAGTCCCTCAACAACCTTGGTCGGTCTAAAACAGGCGATCGGGCAGTCCGGCAATGGCGCCGTGATATTTATAAGCGACCTCTACCAACCTTACGATTATGGCAAATACGAGAATAACCAATTGACGATTTCAGCGGATGGAAATGCCTATGATCGAATTATCGATACTGTTTCTCAACTTGTTGCATCAGCCAATGTTTCATTTTTTACCATAAGCGATATCTGGAACCTTAATCAAATCGCCTGCCAAAACGGAGGATTTCAGCTCGCGTCCTTGCGGTATGATTATTATTATCGTTACGGGCCTTACGTGACGGCGGATGGTTCGCAAAAATACACGCCCCAGCTTCCGGCGCTCTTCGGAGTAATGAATTCAGGAATATCCAATGTACAAGTTTTCATTGCGGATAATACGCTCAGTCAATGCGTTTTCTCAAATATCTTCAACAATTATTATTATTACCCCGTGTTCCTTGGTGGCGTCATGCTCGATAAGAAACAGTCGCTCGGGAAAAAGGCGGTGAGCATTGCGCCCTATTATTACAACCGTAACCGAGCGGTGTTCCAACTTGCGGGCGTTGTCACGTCGCCTCTGTCCGCCGGTCCCGTCAATTGCATCATTTCCGGGAAGATGGGCGGGTTGGGTTTCACGAAAAGAATAACCGGTTCTATAGCTTCACTGAACGGAATGGCGTCGGCCGGGGAGGAAAACGTCGAATGGGCCTTCATTAAATCGGAACAGTTGGCGACTTCGGACTGGAGTAAAAACGCGGAATCCATCAAGGCGTTGGGCCTGGCGTATCATATCGTTACCCGGCAAACGAGCTTGCTTGCGCTTGAGCCGGGCATGGAGCTTTTAAAGGACACGAACACGGTAACCGCAACGTCCAACGGGCAAACGGGGGAAAAGGTCGCCGCCGACGTAGCCTGGACGGCTAGTCCCGCAAGCACCGGAGGAAGCAATCTTAATGACGTGTCGCTCGACGATCTTATCAAAGGATCGTCGGCGATTCGGGAAAGCAAAGGCGGCCTCGCCGCTTTGTCGGAAGTATCGGCCATTGCCGTAAAAGGCGGCATACGAATCTCCATTCCGCTTGCGCTCAAGGGAAACACTGTTCAATTGTCAATGTATACCCTGCAAGGACGAATGATCCTCTCAAAAGCGCTTTCAGCCGCCGAATCGGGCAGGGCTTCATTCATCTGGAATTTCGAAAATTCCGCGCGGATGACGAAGGGATACTATATTCTTAGGATAAAAACCGGTTCGTTGGAAAAATCGGTCTCGATTCCGTGGATGTAGAGCGTTGTATGGGCGAACAAAATAACGGTATCGTGGAATGAAAGTAATTTTAAGGGCGGGTTTCAAACCCGCCCTTACTATCATTTTGAAGGACTACAACAATTATGGAGGATGGTATGAGCCGGCAAAAAACGGTTGCGCTTCGGTCGTGCGTCCTTATTTTCGGACTTTTAACGGCTTCTCTTTACGCTTCCGTAAGTGTAAATAGCCCGACAGTTACCATAAAGGGAAACGTAACCGAAGACGTGGGAATGAAAAAGGTCCTTATCGTCGTTACTAACGCTAAAGTCTATCTTAAGCAATCGTCCTATCAAATTTATACCGCACAATCCGTCGCTCCCGGGCCGAAAATGCCGATAATTCTGTACAACTATATCGATTCAACTACAACCGGGAATTCCGGCGCATTTTCCTTTTCGAATGTAGCGCAAGGCTCCTATACGCTTGGTTTTGTTTCCGACAAATACCAGGCTCTGGATGTTCCGCTGAATGCCGCGGTCGATACCACTCTTTCGGTAAAGCTTCTTCCTTTAAATGCGTATTGCACGGTAACCGGCACGGTCTATGAAGCCACCTCGCCGGGCGTCATCGGGTGCGCTCCTTCACCGGTCGGTTGCGTTGTCGGAACGGTAGCGGCATGCACGATATCCGTGCCTCGTCCGATCATTCCACCGGCGCCGGCGTCTACGGAACCTATGCCTTTTTTACCGTATTATTTCGGGTATAAAGCGGTTACAAATAGTCAAGGAACCTATACGCTTGATAGCGTCCCGGTCACCTATTTCACCAGAAACGCGACCATCACGGCTAAGAAGAACGGTTTCGCCGTGGAAACCAAACAAGCGCTGTTGCAGCCTCAGGAAGCGGTATCCGTTTATTTTGCCATGCAGAAATCCTATGCGAACATGAGCGTAAAAATGGTCGATAATGTATCTTTCACGATTGCTACCGACAAAGCTGTCTACAATAAAAACCAGGCCATTAATGTTCGCTATACGATTAAAAACAATTCCATGGCCTCGGTGACGTATACGCTTGGAGGATGCAAATACGATATGCTCGCCCGGGAGTCGGGCGGCGATACCGCCTATTGGTACCTGAAAAACCGTGCATGCCCGTTGATTATTGAATATCTTGTCCTTGCTCCGGGAGATTCAACTCTGATGGACTTTCCGGCATTTTTTTATTCAGACACCGCCCGTTCTCTCGCCATCACGGCTAGGATGAGTGGAGCGGCTTATAATCAGAGCGCCGTATCGGTAACCATAGCCATTACACAACCCCTTACGCCGACGCTTTTTCCCGGCACGGGCAATGAAAGAATGAAAAAGGGGCGCATGATGACGTATTCGAGCGCGTCAAAATCTCTTCATTTGAATATTCTCGAACCTCGATTCCTTTCAGTCGAAGCCTATACGCTGAGCGGCAAAAAAATAAAAGAAGCATCGCTTGAGGGATTTTATAGCGCCGGCGAGCATTTCATCAACCTAACCGAGCGGGGCTTATCGGATGGAATCGTTGTTTTTCACCTAGTTGGCCAAAGATTGAATGAGACGCTTCGGGTCAATAGCGCCGATTGCGGGAAATAGCTCATGAATCCTTTATTTGAATATATGAACTTTCGCGACTATCTTCGCGACTATTATGAGGATAAAAAGAAGGCGCACGCTTTTTATTCTTTTCGCCTCTTTTCCCAAAAGGCCGGATTTACGTCGCCTAATTTTTTCAAACTCGTCATTGATGGCAAAAGAAACTTGTCCAAGGAGAGCGCCTTTAAATTTTCAAAAGCCTTGGGCCATACAAAGAAGGAAGCGGACTATTTCGAGAACCTGGTTTTTTTCAATCAAAGCAAGACTCTTGAAGAAAAAAACGCCTATCTTTCGAACGTCATGAGATTCCGGGGCAAATCGGACCCGAAAAAAATTGAAGAATCCGAATATTCGTACTATTCGAACTGGTACAATCCGGTCATTCGGGAATTGGTTATTGCGATGGATTTTAAAGGAAATTTCAAAAAGCTTGGACAAGCGGCAATCCCCGCAATTTCCGAGGCCGAGGCGCGGCAATCGGTCAAGCTTCTCGCGGAGCTCGGCTTTATTCAAAAAAACGGTGACGGGACGTATTCGAAAACCTCGGCCGTTCTTACAACCGGTCCGCAGGTACGCTCCGTGGCCATTGCGAATTACCACAAGGTTATGATGCAACGGGCGTCGGAATCGATAGAGCGTTTCTCCGCCGTACAGCGCGATATATCGAGCCTGACCCTTTCCGTTTCGCCGCAGGCTTTCGCGGCCATTATCGCCAGGATTCAGGATTTTCGCAAGGAAATCCTGGAACTTTCGGAAATGGACGAAAACCGGCAAAAAGTAGTGCAGCTCAACCTACAACTTTTTCCTTTGTCTAATTCTTTCGACAAGCCGGGAGACAAGGAATGAATTTCCGGGCCTTATTCGCGGTGATGGCGGCGATTTGCATAACCGCCGGGTGCGCGAACCATACCATTTCAGGCGGCACCGAAACCGGCAATCCGGATATAACGACCTGCGCGAAAAAAATGTGCCGAGCCGCCCTGGAAGCGCTTCATACGAATGGTGAATGGAAGCCGTCCCAGTATCTTGATTCCTCATTAATCGCGGCAAAAATCATTGCACCCTCCTTTTCAACCCATTCCTCTTTTGCAGGAGTACTGCAAATGCATACGGCGGGTTCGACAAGGTCCGACACCGTGATTGTCAATGATTCCTTCGCTATGGTCTACGATACCGCGGTTTTGTACGACACGGCAATCGTACACGACACGGTTTTCGTCAACACAACGCTTCATCGGATCGATACCCTTTCCGATACGCTCTCGTCTCCGGTTGAAAACGGCGTGGTTCAAACGGTCAGGGTCCGGAAGGTCCGCGATTCCATGACCATCGTCGATACCCTGATCGTTGCGGACACCATTCCGCGGCCGCGCCTGGACGTCATCATAAAAATCCTTCACTTTCAGGATGGAATACCGTTTGTCTATGCAGTCGCCGACACGGTGGTTTTGGGAGGAAATGTTTACGCCGACGCAAAATCATCCGCCCTGATAGCGTCCTCGAATGCGGAATTGTCGGGAATGAAAACATGGGAGGTTGCGAATATTTTTTATAATCAGTCGACCGCCCAACCTAATTATACTATCGTGAGCAAATTGGCGCCCGATACCCTGCGGGTGACGACCGGTCCGCGGGCCTTTGTAATAGCCTCCACGGAAATGTTTATGTCAAGCAAGAAAACCCTCAACGGCGCCGTCATTGAAACCGTCGATTTTTCCGATGGCGATTCCACCATGCGCATAGCCCGTTTTCCGGCAAACGCCTCCGATACGGTTCAAAGCCTGTCGATGATCTACAAATTGTATCCCGGCCTTCTATCCACGTATTCAGCGCAACGAATTTCCTTCTGTAACCGCCACTATACTTATCGATACGGCGATGTTAATTCCATGGATATTTCCTTAACAATTGATCCTCTCGATTCACTGTATGGGGATGGAGATATAAAGAAGGGAATGATTAAAATCCTAGTGCGGAAAATGAATGGTGAAACAGGCGCTTTTGACGGAATGATCGACAATGAAAACGGCCTCAGCGGACTATTCGTTAAAAATGACCGCATCTATCAACTATACTGCGATACCTTCGGAAATGTTCAATTCGGATTGACTAAAAATCAGTACTAGTTGGTATCCGCCTGAAGATCCAACGGATAACCTCATTGAAGTTGGTATTATTCTTGTGTAGGAGCGATTAGGGGCGGGTTTTGAACCCGCCCCTTCAATCGCGGAATACAAACATCGTGAAGGTAAAAATGCAAGAATGAAAATTCTTTACTTCACCATGCTGACATTCGAATACTCTTTACCGGATATCCGGCCGGAAACCATATACAACCCCGCCGCGAGCCGGGTTGTGCCGAGCGCGAGGAAATGTCGTCCGTCCGATTCCGTTTTACCGGTCACGCGCCCTACGCGAAAGCCCCGCAGGTCGAAGAGGCTGAGGTCATACTCGGCTTGCGCCCCAAGCGTCAAGGCAAGGCCGATTGACGCCCCATGCCGCGCAACGATTATCGGATTCATTGTCCAGGAAGCAACTCGGTGATCATTGACCGGATTGTCCCGGTAAACCTCCACTTTCCCCGAGCATGTCGTTATGGTTTTGCTCAATTTCAGGTCCGCGTCCGCCGACGAGCCGCCCACCAGAATTTGAACACTGCCGTTTTCCGCCACCCAACTCGACGAAGTTGAATCCCAATAGGCGACATCCTGGTAGGGCAAGGTCATGGTCACGGTCGTTGTCGCGCCCGCGGCAATGGCCACGCGCTTAAAACCTCGCAACTGTTTATTAGGCCGCGCGACAGCGGCGCCCGGGTACTTGAGATACATCTGCACCACTTCTTCACCGGGGCGGGCGCTGGTATTGGTCACGTCCACGCTTACCGTAATCGGAGCCTGGCAAAGGGCTGCGGCGCTCGTCGTAAGATTTGCGTAGGTAAAGGTGCTATAGCTCAAACCGTAGCCGAAGGGATACAGCGGAGTCCCGGCAAAATACATATAGGTCCGGCCTTTACGAATATCATAATCCGTCATCGTCTGCAATTGCGTCACGGCGCTGGGCCAGGTCTGGATAAGCCTGCCCGCCGGATTGTAATCGCCGAACAAAACGTCGGCCAGGGCGCTTCCGGTTTCCTGGCTGCAATGAGTCATGTGTATGATTGCCGGGATGCTGTCCTTCTCCCAGGTAATGGCATAGGGAAAGCTGCTGATGAGCACAACGATGGTTTTGGGGTTTGCGGCGTAAACCTGCTGGATCATGGTTTCCTGCGCAGTCTCCAGCGTAATATTTGTTCTGTCGATTCCTTCCTTGCCTTCGCTTTTCGGAGTGCATTCTCCCCAACCCTTGCTGCAGGTCGGATGGTTTCCCACGAAGACAATGGCCACGTTCGACGCCTTCGCCGCGTTGACCGCCGCGCTACCGGTATTGTCGGCCGCGTAGTTTACGGTGACGCCCGTACCAACCTTGGCTGTGATTCCGGCGTGGGGAGTAGTTTTGTAGGGCGGATTTCCGCCGTACCAGTCTCGGGGGACCGAGTCCGCTATCGCGCCGATGACGGCGATCGATTTGATTGTTGCTTTGTCAAGTGGAAGCGTGTTATTCGCGTTCTTCAGGAGAACGATGGATTTTTGCGTGACCAGTTTGGCTATTGCCTTGGCCGAATCGCTGGTCCAGGGCGTTCCCGTGATGGACTTATAGGGCACGCTTGACGCAGGGTCTAAATCGCCCAGGCGGATCCGCATTCGAAAGGTATTTCTCAGGACGGTATCGATATCGGCGATCGTTATCAACCCCTGCGAAAGCGCGTCGGCCGAGCAGGTACCATACGAGGCGCCGTCGTCGAAAGCGCTGATGGTCCCGATCTTTATGGCTGCGGCAGCCTTTTGAGGCATAGTGCTATAGGTGGCCGAGCCCGATGTCGTTGACATGGATAAATCCATATTATCCGAGCATACGGCGCCGTCCCATTTCCAGTCTTGCCGGACCATTTTGTGTATGGCGGGGCTAAATATGCAATCCGCGCCGTTAACTTGATTGTAGGCGGTCATGAATGATTGGGCAGGTCCTTCCATGCACGCAATTTCAAAAGATTTACCGTAATACTCCCTGGCAAGACGTTGATCGAAAACGGATGAGGAGCGCATTCGATTTGCTTCATTGCTGTTGGCCATAACATGTTTAGCCATGGATGCAAGCATGAAATACTTTGGGTTGGCGCCTCGGTACCCCTGGATCAGTCCGGCCGACAATTTCCCTACCAGATACGGGTCCTCGCCGAAGCATTCCTCGGTCCGGCCCCAGCGCGGATCGCGTCCCAGATCGGCGTTCGGTGATCGTATAAGAAGTCCAAACTTGCCGGCATTATTGCTGGCCCGTGCTTCGCGTGCGATCCATGAACCCGTCTGCTGCATAATGTCAACATCCCATGTTTCTCCTAATCCGTAAGCCTGGGGAAATTGCGTTGCGGTATACGTTCCTCCCCCATTCCCTCCCGAGCCTAGACCATGCAGTCCTTCGGAATAATAGGTAAAAGCGCTTAACCCCAACCGGGAAATGGCCGATTCACGCTCCGGGAGCAATGAGAGTTTCTCAGCCTGGGTAAGCAATGAAACAACGTTGGTTATCCTGTCTTCAATCGGCAATGTTGGGTTCTGAAACGGATATTGATAGGTCTGTCCGGCCACTTGGGAAGCAAGAAAGGACAGAAAAAATGCCGCAACCGGGAAAAATGACTTATTCCGAGAAAAATGAGCCACTCCTTGGTTCATGAAGATACCCCCTATTTATGTGTATAATATTTTGATCCTAAATAGCTGTAATAATTCATATAATATAGCACAAATTAATAAAATATCTTACATTTTTTAGAACATATTTTTGCTTATTAAAACAAAATTAAAGATAAATTATAAAAATTTCAAAATATTTTATATAATTTATAGAACAAATATTCACGATAATGCTCTGTAAAAGGGATGAATTGTCGATAATGGAATGGTTCAGTCACGAAAATGCCGCAATCTCCCAATGGATAGAGGTTTCAAAGTAAACGGAAAAGGAAATGTAGTGGAATCTATGACTCTTTCACCGCTTCACTTTTCAGCGAGTTATAAAAGGAAAGATCGATAGGATCAAGCAACGATGATAATTGTTTATTATAAACTGGGAGCCTGCCGAAATAATCATCAACACTGCCGCCGCTCATCGTATTCCACGTATTACCTCCATGCCGCACCAACATGTATCGTTCGGCCTCGACTACCTTAATAAGACAAGGACGATGATCATTAATAAAATAATAGTCCTCGGCAGACCATACGCTTTGAAACGGCTTTTTAATCCACATGGCTTTATTAAAACAAAGCGTTCCCCCGGCCGTCCATCCATGACCTGAAAATCGAGGGAATCCTTGGCTTGCCGGTAATACGAGGAAACAATCCCAGGCCACCATGGCGGTTGCCGGAGCCGGATTTCCCAACTTTGACATCGAACAGGCGATAAATCCGGGATCATAATAATCGTCGTCATCGAGTTTCTGGATTACGTTTCCGCGCGCGTGACGGATGCCCAGGTTTAATTTATCGCCGACGGTTATCGGCGTATTCAATCGCAGATAGCGAACGCGCGGCATTCCCCGGCATATATCCTCAACGGGTTCGTCCCCATCGTCAACCACGATCAGTTCCGAGTTATCATACGTTTGCCTGTTGAAATACCGAAGCGCTTGACGGAGAAATACCGGCCGATTTCTTGTGGCCATGACGCACGAAACGAATTCACTCATCATGTATCCCCATGATCATTTTTGTCAAGCATCGACGCGATGGCTCCGTATCGCTGGAAATCCTCCCCGGGCAAAAAGGCGGGAGTTCCCACCGGTTGCCATCCGCCGCGTTGCCGGCGCCAATCAGCGTCGATACGCCAGGTGTTTTTATCATGACGCACGCAAATAAATAAACCGTTATTGTCGAGGCGATGTATCCTGTTTTTCCCCTTCGGCAGCTTTTGCAGAAAAGCCACGTCTTCGGCGCACTGAATCTCCGGATACGGGCCGCATTGTTCCCATAAATTCCTCGAATAAGCTATCGTGCCGCAACAAACATTTTTATAATGCAGGCGGGCATGCGCATGAGGCAAGCACCGCCAAAATCGCATGCCGCCCATGGATAATACCGTATGCATTGTCAAGGCAGTCACATCCGCGCTTTGACGTAAAAGCGCGTGCATCTGTTTTGAAATTCGATCGGGCGAATACCAATCGTCGTCATCCCAGTGCACGATGTAGGCCCCTCGCGCATGCTCCACCGCGATGTTTCGCTTCTCGCCAAGGATGCGTTTACCCTCCAGCCGCACCAGCAGTATGCGGGGATCGTCGGGAATAATACCATGAAGGGGCTGCGGCCCGTCGTCGACGATTACCAATTCCTTGTTCGGATAATCCTGCCGTAGAAAAAGCTCGGCCGCGAGCGAGGCAAAGAGGGGCCTGTCGTGAGTCGGCATGATGCATGAAACCAGGGGCGCATGAGAGCGCATCGCCGCTTTCGAATCAACACGCCGTTCTTGCCAATTCCAATCAGCTCCTATGATCGCTCGTACCATGTCAATAGGATAAGAACTCCAAAGCGACGTCGCGGTTTTTTTCGGACTTGTGTTGCCGACATGAATACGCGCAACATACAAGGTTTCATCGGCGGCGGCCACGATCTTATTGCCTCGAAGACTCCAAACAAACCGGGTATCTTCGCCGATGGTAATTTCATGGAAACGGTTCGCCCGCCAGGTCTCTTTTGTATAACACAGCGTTCCGCCCGCGACCCACGGTTTACGGGAATTGGTATATGCGTATTTCCACGCCAACCCTTGAAGGGGATCGGCAAAGAGCAGCGTGTTTAATCCGCAAACATCCGCGCGCGCGGCGCATAACATCGATACCTGCCGGCGTATCCTCCGCGGCGCCATCCAATCGTCATCATCCCAATGCAGTATCAATTCACCCGTTGCTTCTTTACATGCCATATTTCTTTTGGCGCCCAGCGGCCGCTTCCCCTCAAGCCGGATATGGCGGATATTCGTTTTTCCGTTTATTAGATCGGCGATGGAGTCGGTCCCGTCATCAACGATGAGCAATTCCCGGTTCGGATAATCTTGCCGCTCGAAATACTCAATGGCCTTTGCCGCGAAAACCCGGCGGTTATACGTCGGCATTATGCATGTGACGAAAGGGTTTTCGCTCGTCAAACATACGGACTGATGGGCGCCTTGATTCGCTTCGGAGTTCATCGGAATCGGCGGACAATCCTTCGTAGCCGTAGCGCTTTCCGAATCCCCTTCCCCGGTGGTCCAATACCCATCAATGAGTTCCACCGGAGCGAAATCGGCGCAATCATCTCCCTTGCAATGGCCGCAAAACTGCGCCGCGTTACCGTTCAAATGTTTAGCGCAGAATTTCCGTTGATAGATTTTCTTATTATTGTCAAGAAGCTCCCTCTCCCGCGTCGCGCGAGAAGCGCTCACGGACCGCCGATGGACATAGGCCCCCATTGCCCATACCCCCGTATATCCGGCGCGCGCCGCGCGGATATTGTAATCCATTTCCCAGCATGGGCCAAAACCGTATGATTCGTCGGCGAAGCCGACGGCCTCGACCGTTTCCTTCTTGACCATATAGCAAAAGTCCCCGAGGGAATGGAGGGGTTCGAGCGACACCGCGCCCCCGGGATATTTCTTCTTTACTTGAAAGGCAAACCGCTCGATATCGCGCGGCGAAGCGCCGTCAGCCGGAGCGCCCCCGGCCCGCTGCCGATCCCATGCGAAGTTGGTCGAAGGCCCGGCAAGGCCATAGGCCGGATCGGAATCCAATGCGGCGCGCATCAATTTCAACCAATCCGGGGTAACGATCAGACCGTCTTCGAGATAGACGAAATAGTCGTAGCCGGGTTGGCTGATGAGTACATTGAACGCGTGAGGCGCTGAGAGCTTATCGCACGTAATAAGCCGATGGTAGGTGGAAGCGTCGATCAATTCTTTTATTTGGTTAGCGTCTGCACTTTCGCAAAGTATCACCAAATCATATGGTCGAGCGGTAGCGGATGCAATTGATTCAAGGGAACGCTGAAGGTGCGGCGTTGCGGTACTATGGAGGCCGAGAAGAGTTGTTTTCATCTCATTATTAGGTTGTATCTTAAGTTTAGTACTTTTGCCTGAAACATCACATGAAGAACTATACGCCGTTAGGCGTCGGTATTCTAAAGGATGACTTGAATTGCATTTTGTAGGGCTTACGATTTTTTATGTAATATCTTTTGTATTTTTTATCATCACCCATAGCTCTTTTTTCTTTTTCTTCCATGCTTTATCAAGCGTATCAATCTTTAATGCTGGATCGCCCGCATTTCCCACTATGGTATCTTTTAATTTTAATCCATGCCGATTTTGATTTTTTATCAATGGCCACATGTTAGGAATAGTGTTCGCACGCTTGACACCGATTAATTGCGTTTCCAGAACATGGTCTCCATCAGTACCTTCGGTGCCGGTTCGAAATCCAAAATAACTTAATGATTTATTAAGTAAACGGCCTCCGGGTGTGCCCTCGCCTGGTTCATACTTGAAAGTATTCCCTATTTGAATTCTGAACTCAGACGCAATGCCAAAAGTCGGAGAATCCGCTTCAGGCGGCTTCCAGGGCCAATTCTCTTGTTGATTGAGATTGATTCGTTCAATTTTTCCGCCTAGTGAAATCCATTCATCTACTTTATTTGGCGAATACTCCTTTGCGTAAGCATTCCAACCGGAGGCCGGTTTGCCTGGCGTAGCGCTGATTTTTGATTCGAGAGTGGTTTGTTTAAGAGCCCCTGAAACGCGTGGGCCGAGATAGACAGGTCGATATAAAGATGCCGCTTTTTTAGGATAATTCACTAATAAGACCGGATTTTCCTGTGTACCCCAATCGGTTCCTTGAAAAAGTATCGGCAGTTTTACTCCTATATCATCAAATAGTTTTTCTATTGTTTTATCCTCGAGACAAGGATCATCGGGCTTTTTAGGATCAGGTTTACGTTGTTGTATGAGCTTGTTTATTTCCTTCTGTATATCTCTAATTTGCACTATCGTATCGCTGATTTTTTTATCTTTCTTTTTTGCCGTATTATTCGCCGTCTCGCGATCATTGAGAAAATCGGACATAGATCTTTCATTACTCTTAACACGGAGTTCGGCGCCGGCAGCCTGCCCTTTAAAAATGAGGCTATGGTTTTCACCATCCGCACTAAATTCTTTTCGTTTCTTTAGCCATCCCGCCATCTTACCCACTATCTTCCCCACCGCCGCCTTCCCCTTCCCGAACAGCTTCCCGATTCCTCCCACCACTTTCTCGATCACCTTGTCAATCGCCTTGTCCACCTTGTCCTGGATCTTTTTAATGATCTCCTTGATCTTGTCGCTTATTCCCGAGAGGCCGAGCAGGCGCGCCAGAAAGGCGATGATGATCGGGATCATTTTTGCCAGGGCCTTCTCGATCCAGTTCGCCGCCGCGTCGATCGCCCCATGGGCGATATTGGAG
>Ga0224524_1000418_pt1 | contig 16937 bp, 10 predicted proteins | sample CFST75metaG_FD_179895 | JGI IMG/M metagenome (GOLD analysis project Ga0224524, IMG submission 179895) | Peat soil microbial communities from Stordalen Mire, Sweden - C.F.S.T75 | ecosystem: Environmental > Terrestrial > Soil > Wetlands > Peat | place: Sweden: Norrbotten County, Stordalen Mire... | reverse complement strand
ATCTCTACGTGCAGCTTACATTCCTTATGTCGATGGACCAGTTCGGGGTTAATGCTCCTGTAAAGAAATTCCAGGAGATGTTCGCCAAAGCCGGATACCCGCTCTGGCACGCCAACATGCAGGCGCGCAAAAATTATTACGACAGTATTTTTGCTCCATTATCCGGAAAACCAGAGTATAACTTCCACGCCGACGACATAGATTTTCAGATAGAAGCCGACTATATTGGTTTCATGTGCCCGGGAATGCCCGTGAAAGCTTCAGCAATTGCCGACAGGATAGGGCATATAATGAATTATGGTGACGGAGTATATGGTGGGATATTTGTTTCTGCGCTTTATTCGCAGGCTTTTTTTGAAAATGATATTAATCTTATAATCGGGAATGCGCTGAAATCGATTCCGGAGGAGAGTGATTACTCCAGGACAATCAGAGATGTCATTAAGCTGCATAAGCATTATCCGGATGACTGGAAATCGGCCTGGAAAGAGCTCGAAGCAAAATGGGGAGATGTTGATATCTGTGGTGCCGGCGATCCGTTCAATATCGATGCCAAGCTGAATGGCGCATATATTGTAATGGGTCTTCTCTACGGCAACGGAGATCCGATGAAAACACTGGAAATAACAACACGATGCGGTCAGGATTCCGATTGCAATCCATCCAATGCACTTGCAGTGCTGGGTGTCTTGAAAGGTTTCAGCAATCTTCCGGAGAACATGAGAAAAGGGGTCGAAGCTATAAGCGATTCAGTCTTTATCAATACTAATTATTCATTCAGCAAAGCAGTTGAGAGCACATATAATTATGCTCTCGGATTTATAAAGGAGAGCGGAGGAATAGTCTCCGCAAAGAAGATACAGATTAAAGTCCGGCAGCCGGTTTCCCCGGATGTTGAAGTTTCATTTCCCAATCTTGTTTTCGACAGTAGGATCTCTGTATTTGACAAGGCTGCTATTAAACGAACGGGCAAATGGAAGAACCAGGATGTGCCAGCCGGTAAAAATGCAAAATGGATTGTTTCCGGGGAAAAAAACGATGAGCTTCAGATAACTTTTGAGGGATCAGGCATTTCCATCACCGGCAATTGGGTGGCTGATGGAGGTAAAGCGGATATTTATCTGGATGGCGCTCTTCACCGGACTATTGATACGTATTATAATTTCAGCAACCAGCAGCACCAGGATGTCAGCATCTGGCATGCCTTCGGCCTGAAACCGGGAACACACACCGTAAAAATAGTTGTGAAGGGCGAGAAGAGACCTGAATCAGCCGGAACGAATATTTATATTTCCGAAGCACTTATATTTAAAACTGAACCAAAAAAGAGTGATAACTATAAATTTTCATTTGAAAAATAACAAATAAATATTTAAAATTCACTTTGTGAGCCTTTGAGCCTTATTGTCTATGTGGCAAAAGAATGCCACTAAGGCACAAAGACCCAAAGAATCGCCAAGTAACTAAACCTGATCCCATTATGTTTATTCCGCAATCCTACTCACTTGCAGTCGTTCTCTGCATCGTCACTATGCTTTGCTGGGGCTCATGGGGAAACACCCAGAAGCTGGCCGGTAAATCATGGCGCTTTGAACTCTTTTACTGGGACTATGTTTTCGGAATAGTCCTCTTCTCTCTTCTGCTCGGATTTACCCTTGGAAGCCATGGATCTGGTGGAAGAAGCTTTACCACTGATATTGCGCAGGCAGGAGGAAAAAATATCCTCAGCTCACTGATAGGAGGAGTTATCTTCAATGCTTCCAACATCCTGCTTGTCGCCGCAATGTCGATAGCCGGAATGGCAGTAGCTTTCCCTGTTGGTGTGGGAATAGCCCTGGCTTTGGGAGTAATAATCAATTATCTCTTTGCACCGCACGGGAACCCTACTTTGCTGTTCGCTGGTTTGATTCTTATTGTTGTTGCAATAATAATTGATGCAATCGCTTACAGGAAGCATTCGGTGACACAACAAAAGGTCTCAGGCAAAGGGATAATGCTGTCGGTAGCTGCCGGAGTACTTATGTCGCTCTTCTACCGCTTTGTTGCAAGTTCAATGGCAACAGATTTCGCTTCGCCTGATCCGGGCAAGCTCACCCCGTATTCAGCGCTCTTTTTCTTTGCAATAGGTGTTTTCGTTAGCAATTTTCTCTTCAACTATTTGCTTATGAAGAAGCCGATAGAGGGAACTCCTTTATCTTTCAGAGATTATACTGCAGGAAGCTTTGGCGTTCATCTTACCGGAATTCTCGGAGGCGTCATCTGGAACATCGGGATGGCAATGAGTATCCTTGCTTCCGGTAAAGCAGGTTTTGCAATATCATATGGCCTTGGCCAGGGAGCAACACTGATCGCCGCCCTATGGGGTGTATTTATCTGGAAGGAATTCAAAGGTGCGACAAAACCTGTCAGCAACCTTATATTGCTGATGTTCCTCGCATACCTGGCAGGGCTTGCATTGCTGGTCATAGCCGGTGCCTGAAAATGTAAAGGCCTTACTTTGCGGTTATCTCTCCCTTCAGCCTTATATCGGACGATGATGATCCGATAGACAGGTTTATCCTGCCAGGTTCTAGCACCCATGACTTTCCATCTGCATTCCAGTACGAGAGGTCAGATGCTTTAACCGGGATAGTCACAGTTAAAAATTCTCCTTTTTTTACAGGAATGCGTTTGAATCCTTTAAGTGCTATAGCGGGTCTTTCAACCTTGGAATCGGGGAATGAAGCATACAACTGTGTCACTTCATCACTGTCAAAATTACCGGCATTCTGAAGGGTGAACGATACATTAACCACCTCATCCTTACTGATACTTTTCTTATCTGTTTTTAACCCCGAATATTTGAAATCGGTGTATGTCAGTCCATAGCCGAACGGGAACAATGGAACATTTTTAAAGTACATATAGGTTCTCCCGTTTCTGATATTGTAATCAAGTATCGGGGGTATCTGGTCAATTGAAGAAACCCATGTCTGTACCAGCCTGCCGGCCGGGCTTACCTTTCCAAAAAGAACATCAGCTATGCCGTTGCCAAGCTCCTGGCTCGACTGGCTGACCTGAAGGATTGCCGGGACATGCTCCTTAGACCAGTTGATAGCATAAGGAAAACTGCAGACCATCACAAGAATAGTCTTCGGATTGGCAGACATCACCAGCTTCACCAGGTCTTCCTGCTCGATTGAAATTGCCTGACGGTCCACATCCTCGCGTCCGTCACTTGGAACATGGTTTATTCCCCATCCGAGGCCATAACCTAACGGGTGGTTGCCTATGCAGACAATTGCAGCATCGCACTGCTTTGCAGCAATAACTGCAGAATCGGCTTTATTGCTCATTGCAAATTTTACCGTCACGTTATCACCAAGGGCGCTCTTTATTCCCTGGAGTATTGAGATCTTATAAGGAGGAGTGCCGGCATACCAGTCTGAAATAACCATGTTTGCGGATGGACCAATTACAGCAATCGATTTTATCTTTTCTTTCTGAAGCGGGAGAAGCCCGTTTTCATTTTTAAGCAATACTATCGATTCGGTCGTTGTTTTTCTTGCAAGCTCCTTTGCTTCCTGTTTTGTCCATGGCGGTATCGTATCGGATATGCCTATTGAAGCATATGGATTCTCAGGTGAGTCGTCAAGCATTCCAAGCTTTAGCATAACTCTCAGGTTCCCGTAAATGGCATCGTCTATATCTTTTTCAGTTATCAGTCCTTTATCAAGAGCTTCTTTCACAGATGACCTGTAATCGTCAAGGAACATTGTAATGCCCGCTTTGAGGCACTCTGCCGCAGCAACAGCCAGCGAAGGATAATATGCATGAGTGATAAGAAGCTGCCTGAAAGCGCCGCCGTCAGTTGAGATAATTCCTCTCAAACCCCAATCGTTCATAGTGACGTTCCTGAGGACCGGGCTAACAGTACAGGGAATGCCATTATACTTATTGTAGGCAGCCATGAAAGCCTGGGATCCTCCTTCCGTAACACCTTTGAAAAATGCATAGGAATAGTACTCACGGAAGAGTCGTTCATCGAAATCAGAGCTGTTGTATGCGCGGTTATTTTCGTTGCTGTTTGCAAGGAAATGCTTCATAAGGGAAGCAGTCTTCCAGTAGGTTTTATCATTCCCCTGCAGCCCCTTAACATATGCAGCCACGAGGGTGCCGTTCAGAAAAGGATCCTCTCCGTAGCACTCTTCTGTCCTGCCCCACCGGATATCCCTTCCCATGTCGGCATTGGGAGCAAACACTATGAGTCCCGCTGTACCGAATTTTTTATTCTGTGCAAGATAGCGGCACTCAGTTGCTTCCTGGTCAGCAACCAGCTTTAACAGATCAGGATCCCATGTAGCCGCAAGGCCGATTGACTGAGGAAATGTCGTAGTTGGTGAAGCCTTGGATCCTCTGACGGCCCAGTTTGCAGGGCCGCTGTAGGCAAGACCATGCAGTCCCTCAATAGTATGAGTTCCGGATATTCCCAAACGGGGAATTGTAAACCTTGTGGAAAGGCAGTTTAATTTCTCATCTGGCGTCATAAGCGAGATGAGATTTTTAATACGTGCATCTTCCGGGAGAGTTTTATCGCGGAATGGATAAGTCTGGCTCCATGAAATCAACTGGAAAAACACCAGTACGACCAGCAAATTAATCTTCTTCATATTTCATATATAATTATAAACAGAAACCTGCTTAAATAAGCCTGTTCATTGCTGACCGCCATGAACATATCAAATTTAACATTTTCTCTGGAACGTCCCTTTCCCGATCAAAAATATTACCTGACTGAAATAGTCTTTTTCAGGGATATGGTTTTTCCGTCAGTGGATATACCTTCTATTTCAATAATGTAATCTGAAGCAAAATCGGAACTCCAGAATTCAACCAGGTATTTGCCGTCTTTACCGGGTCTGAGGGAAGGATTCCAGTATAGAGTACTCCTGAAGTCGGGTACATGATTGTTCTTCTTATCTGAGGAAGTATACTCAGGAGAGGCAAATGAATAAACCTGATCAGCCACACTCCATTGAAGGCGGACAGCATAATCAGGAAGGCTTATGCAACTGAAGTTTCCCAACCTTGTGATAACATTTACAAGGCCATATATCAGGTAATCTCCAACAAGATATTTATCACGTACGGTTTCAATTCTTTCAATCAGTTCAGGATCGAGGTTAGCAATCAACGATGCATCTTTTACTACTACCCCGTCAATTAAAAGCATCGGTGGAGCCGTGTAAATGCTAAAGTCGACAGGATCGGCAATAGTCATTTCCCATTCCGATTTCTTATTTTTAAGATAAACACCCGGGATAAGCTCAAAAAAGACTTCCTGCATTACAGGCAGCTTAATGTAATTATCCATCAGAAGCGTATTATCGGGTTTGCCATAAAAGTTTCCGGGTTCAGAAGCCACTCCCTGCTGTTTTAATATTTCTCCAACTGATGAGGAATTGTATATTTTCCCTACCTGGTAGTTCACACTCAACCTATCTGATAATGAAGATGAATTTACAGATAGCGACTTTGTTTCAGGAGTTGTCGGAAAACTGAGACCAGGGAATGAGGATTCAATCCTCACATTATCATTCCTTCCCGGATCAGCAGGTTGTATCACTATATCCTTGCCTGACAGCCCCTTGGGCACCTCAAAGCTGAATTTACCATCGATGCCGGTTTTTGCATACTGAAAATAAGCCTCTTTACCAGGTCTTGAGAGAAATACATACTGCCCGGTATCGGGAGTCATAGTATTCTTGTTCATAAGAAATCCTGACAAATTATGATATTCATTTTCCATCCTGTATTTAAGGTTGGGGACCTGGCCGGCTAAAATATTTTTCCAGTTAAGCCAGTTGCTTTTTGAAGTGGCCAGGAAGTCATTTATTGTTTCAAGGGGAAGAGAACCCAGCTTTTTCCCCCGTATTGCCTCAGGTAGTGTACCGAACTCCGTACCGAAAACCAGATAATCGCCAATTCCTCCATTACTGTCAGTATTTGCCGCTGAAACAGAGATGCTCAGATCTGATTTCTGAACATAACCCAGATCAATTTCAATCAGTACTTTGCTCCTTTTATGAACAGAACCTGGTACGTTTAAAGAAAATGACTCATTATCGGTTGAAGGTGTATACATATATTTTTCGAAAATGGGCTCACCGGCTGAGTTGAACAGAGTCACCTGGTTAATCCCTGGCATTAATGTCTTCTTCGGAACAGGGATCGAGGTGGATGCACCATAAATTTTCACAGGTTCATTGAAGTTGATCACCCCATGTGTTTGAATAAAAAGATAACATGTGCTTCCATTGCCGAGCCTGAAGCTCTCATTTGCAGTGATCAAAATATTAATAGTATCGCGGTCGGAGGAATTGATATTTACGCTGAATCCTCTTTCGGAGGCCTGGGAATTTACTGCCGTTTCATTTACGCCGGCAACTGCACCGCTAATGTCCTTACCAATAATTCTGCGGGAGCTTATGGAATTATATACGCTAATCTCTTTCATAAAGCAATTGTCCGGTAGAAAATTCTTCATCCAGTTTGTATATGCCCTGAGAAGATATTTACCCGTGCTTAGCGTGTCAGGCAGTAAAATGATTCCCGGACCGGAACCTTTTTCAATTCTTACTTTTTTCTGGATGACAGGAAAGTTAAGAGAGTTAAGAAGTTCTACGTAAATAACGCTGCTTTCTTCAGAGAGACCGAGACTAAGCCTGTTAAAAAGATATGTATTGAACCAGACTGGTTCTCCTGCAATGTATTCATCCCTGTCGGTATGAATGTATACTTCCTCCCTGGGTACGCTTCTGCAATATGTAATGAATTTCCCGGCAATCTCCTCATTGACAGCCGCCTTACCCTGCCCATCTGCCATTAATGGCATGAGTGAAAAAAACATGAATAATATTAATCCTGTATATCTGGTCATCATTAATTAATCAATCATTATTTACTGTCATCCCACCATAAGGGTTTATCCTTTGTTCCCCTGACCGTACAATCAGCACATCCTTTAATCCTGGTAAGGACGTAAACAGGCGGCACAACAAGCTCGTTTGACTCAATGACCCATCTTTTTTTGTTAAGGTCCTCAACAGTTTTAAGGTCGTTCACTGTATCTGAAGGACATTGTGAATAAAGTTGTGCAAGCCCTCTGAATCTGCCTGAGATGTACATTCTTTTTGAGCTCACGGCCGAAACGCTGAAGTAACCCAGTACGTCCTGAGTAGGGTCTTCAATGCAAGTGACATTTCCAGGAATGAATGATGGTGTAACATCATAAAGCGATCCAACCTCATCTGTAATCTTTTTTAATTTCTCCCAGTACTCAAATTCATCCTGACTAATGGAATACTGGTTCAGGAGAAGGCTGTATTTAAGGCTGAGCCTGTCGGTCTCCGGAGATATAAAGGTCAGAGGGTAGCCGGTTATCCGGTTTTCAGTAAGTATTGAAGCATTCTTAATGTTAATAACATTTGAGTTTGCAGAGAACCAGCAAATGCTGTTTGGTACAACATATGGAAGCTGGAACATCCAGGTCTCGTAATAATCCCATCTGTAGAAATGGCATTTATTATCCGGATCGTGACTGTCGAACCAGATCTGGCACCCTTCCCTGAAGGTGCCTGATCCTGGATTATACTGCTGCTTTTCATAATAAATGGTATCGATAGGAGGAACAGGAATCATCTTCATCGGAACCGATTCGTAAGTATAATTGCTGGCACCGTTATTATTGGTTCTGATAGTGAGCTTATATTGTCTTCCCACCACGCCCGCAAAAGTTGAATCAGTAATATACAGACCATTGCTCTTTTCATAAAATGGAGTGATATTGCCAAGGTCATCAATAATAATTACTGTACATCCGGTGTAAGGAGTTCCGGTTGTTTTGCTTGAAAGTGACTGTGCTTTTGAAAGCTTGACTGTATTATTTCCGGCCTTGTTGGTTATCAGTCCCTCAACGACTAGCATATCAGCATTATCACCAGTCTCAGGAATGAACTCCGTGATACAGCTTCCAGTGAAGATCATCATTGCAAAAAACAGAATATACCTTGCCGGTCTCATAGATACTAAAAGTCAAAACTAAGTGTTAAAGAGGGTATTGCCCTGCCGAATACTGACAGTTTATATCCCACAACACTATTATTTATATTATTGAAATATTCCGAATATACATTTTGTCTTCCCAGGAGGTTAAAAACTGAAAATGTCCAGTTTGGATTGGCGAATTTGTGCGATCTCAGACTTCCGCTAAACCTGAATGACATATCGAGCCTCGAATAATCCGGAATGCGGTATTTATTCCTTTCCGAATAATAGATAATATAAATATCATTCGTGTAATATGAAGATACAGGATAGGTTATTGGTCTGCCCGTACTCCAGGTATAGTTTGTCGAGAAGCTGAAGCGGCGCGAGAAGAGATAATTGAAAGTCACCACAAGGTCGTTGGGCCTGTCAAAGTTGGCAGGGAACCATTTACCCTTGTTTATGATCTCATCATTGAATTTGCCGATACTTTTAAGGAATGTCCTTGAAAAAGTATAACCGAGGCTCCAGCGCACTCTCCCCTCCGGTTTCTTAATCATCAGTTCAAGCCCATATGCTTTTCCCTCAACGTCCACAAGGCTCTGTTCAATGTTGTCGTTCATAACAAGAGATGTTCCGCCTTTATAATCAACCATGTTATCTATTGACTTGTAATATATTTCTGCCGATGCTTCAATGCTTCTGCTATGGAGCATCTGGTAAAATCCAAGGGCGTACTGATCTCCGGTCTGCGGTTTAAGATAATAATCGCATAGCTTCCAGGTATCCGTCGGAGCTATGGATGCGGAGTTCGAAAGAAGATGAAGGTATTGCCTGGTACGGTTATAATTTATTTTAAGTGAGCTGCTGTTTGACAGTTTGAAATTCATTGAAAATCTAAACTCCGGGCCGCCATATAATTTTGAAATGTGACCTGCGCTGTATGAAACAGAATCTGTAACCGACGACCTGCTCTTAGTAAATCCAGGATCATAAAGCAAAATTGTCTCCGGGCCGAATACAAAAAAAGACGAGAATCGAATGCCGGCATTCAGTGAGACATATTCATTCAGAACAAACTTGTCGTCGATATAAAGAGCAGCTTCCAGGGCTCTCTCCTTCGCCAGTGTTTCAGACTTGACGAGTGATGAATCACTGGCAGGCTTATAGCTTCCGGGAATCACTCCGTACCATGTGAGATCAGTTCCAAAATTAATTTCATTACGTCCAAGGAAATAATTAAAATCGGCTTTCAGGCCCGTGCTGTTTATTCTGTGTGATAGTACAAATGCTTCTGTGGTGCCGCTTTCACCGGATACATCATACCTGTAATTGCTGTTATTCAGAGTTACAAGGGATAAAAACCTGCTGCTGAAGAAATGACGCCATCTTGCGATTAATATGCTATTATCGTAGGAATATACTGTATCGGAACTGAATCTGAAGGAATCATGGCTCAGGTAGCCTGAGAAGTCGAGCTTGTTATTCTTGTTGATGTTGTATGTGTATTTGGCATTGATATCATAGAAGGAGGCTCTGCTTTTTCTAAGATCTGGGTCATCAATAAGCTTGAATATCCAGTTCGAGTAGGTAGTCCTGGCCGTGATGATGAATGAGCTTGTGTCCTTCTTTATTGGTCCCTCAACAACAAAATGCGTTGTTATAGGGCTGATACCTGCGTTCCCCTTGAATTGCTTCAGGTTTCCCTCCCGTGTGTTTATATCAAGTATTGATGAAATCCTTCCACCGAAGCGGGAAGGAATACCGCCTTTGTAAAGTGTCACATCCTGTATTATATCGGAATTTACTGCAGAAAAGAAACCAAAGAAATGGGATGTATTATAAAGAGGGGAGCCATCCATCAGTATGAGGTTCTGATCTGCAGAGCCTCCCCTGACATTAAATCCTGCTGATCCTTCACCGACTGTCTGAACGCCGGGAAGCAGCAGCACGCTCTTAATGATGTCTGATTCGCCCATGGATGTGGGCAGAAGACGGAATGAAGTAATATTGATCTTCTCTGCTCCCACCTCGTATCTTTTCAGAACCATATTCCTGTCGGCCGAAACGACTGTCTCCTTAAGCGGAATGAGAGTACTGTTCATGTCAATATTCATTTCACCCGGACCATTCAGGTTGATATTTACCATTTTCTCCTTCATCCCCACAAAGGTGAATTGAAGCTGTTGGGAACCTCTTGGCATGGACAGTGAATAATAGCCATACTGGTTGGAAATGGTTCCAGATGAGAGTCTCTGGTTAAAAACTGTAACCCCGGCTACCGGTTCCTTCGTATCTGAACTTGTGATATAACCTGTTAAGATCGCATTGCCGGGCTTGTTCCTGTCAGCAGGATTTCCGATATTGATGTATGCAGAGGAAGATGTCTTCTGGTTATCCTGGTCGCCGTAATTTGACGAAGGAATGAAATTAAGTCCCGGTGAAGCTTCGGAGCCGGTAATTTTAATTGCGAAATTCCTTGTTATTATTACGTTGCCGGAGTTGTCGATATAATAAAAAAGAGATTTGTCGCGGAACATAACATCAAGTAAGTCAGATAACAGAACAGGACCTTTGAATTCCCCTAGTTTGATATCGCTCACCCATTCGTCCATGTAAAAGAACCTGAGGCTGTCCTGACTTTCTGCCTTTGCCACAAAATCGTGGAAACTCATGCCGGAATAATCCCACCCTATTTGAACGTTTTGCTGGGCTTCAGTCGCACTTCCATAAAAGAGCGCGAGAATAAGAAATAATATTTTAAGCTGACCTCTCATTTTTCTAATGTCCAAGTTTATCACAATATTCAATGAGAGGCACAAAACTTTCCGGACTCTTTCGTGATATTTGAAGTTTATTTGTCTTGATAAAACTTCTGATTTGCGTCTTGTGGCTGCTGAAAAGCGCAATTACATCATTCTGGTTACTGACGGGATAGGCTTTTCCGTCTTTCATCACATAAATTTTCTGCGTCAGCTCAAATTCATCATATTTATTATCAACAGCCAGAAGAAGAATGCTTTTCCGGTATTTTACAAAGAGGTTAATATTTCCCTGATAAAGCAGATTGACATAGCCATTAAGGTCATTAAGGCTGTCTTTGTCAAACTTTAGAAAACGCCAGGATTTATTGTTATATACAATAGTGAAAGATTCAACCATCTGCTTGTTCAACTGAATGATTATATTCTGTCCTGCTTTTGTAAGTAGTTCATCGTTACAGACGTCGTACTTTATGCTGCTACCCGGGAATGTCTTCCCGTTTATAACAATTGTTGCCGGAAGGAAGGAATCGGAAAACAGAAACTGGTCACCTCTTACCCTGTAATAAAGGTTTCTCCATATCCTGCCATTGAACAGTAGTTGCTTATCAATTGTATCCTGTGTCAGATGGTATCTCTGGGTGGCAGGTCGATAATCAATTGATCCGTATAGAGCTGGTGATAAGAATATTACCAGTAATAAAATAAGAATTAAACCAAGATTCCTCATGAAAATAATCAAAAGCAGGAAGTTTGGCCGTATCAAACAGGACTAATATTAAGAATAACCTTGTTTCCGGTAAAGATCTTGCTGAAGTCAAAAAACGAACAAATTTAATTAATATTTTATAAGTTGTTCACTTTTGCTGCACATCAAGAACATTTAGTTTCATTTTCCTGTTCCTGAGTATTCTGGAATATTATTTTGATTGTTGCAGGCTGAAGGCAAGAGATTGCAGGTTGTGGGAATTATTCCTCCGGTTTTTTTAATCCTCTTACAGGCTTATCTATTTTTTCAATATCGGGTAGTGCATTCTTGGTTTCCGTAGCTTTCAGTTGTTCGAGCTTCCTGCTTGCAGGAACTATCCTGCTTTCCCACGACCCTATGGCATCATTATAGCTTTTAAGCGCATTCTTCAGCCCTCCGCCTATCTTTTCGAGATGGTCAGCAAATGTGGTCACCCGGGTTGAAAAATCTTCAGCTGCATTCATAATCTCCATCGCATTCTCCGTAATGTTATGCTGCTGCCACGACATTGCCACTGATTTTAGAATGACAATGAGAGTTGTAGGGGTAGCAAGAATTATTTTATCGTTCATCGCATCCTGAAGAAGAGTCTTGTCTGTCATCAGAGCCACATTAAATGCCGATTCTACCTCCATATACAATACAACAAAATCGGGTGCATTCTGGAATTGTGACCAGTACTGCTTCCTGCTAAGCCTGGTAATATGATCCCTCAACATTCTGGCATGTTTTGTAAACAGAAGGTTACGGGCAGCTTCGTCATCGGTTTCGAGAGCTTCAAGGTAAGCATCGAGCGGAAGTTTTGAATCGACCACCACATGGCCATTGCCGGGAAGGTTTATTATCATGTCGGGTTTCAGGATTGAATCCTCATCGTCCGTATAGGCCTGTTCTATAAAATCGCAATGAGCCGACATGCCTGAGAATTCGACTGCCCTCCTCAGCCCTATCTCACCCCATTTTCCTCGCACTCTGGGATTCCGCAGTGCATTTACCAGGGCTCCTGTCTCTTTCTGAAGCGAGGCATTTGTCGTCTGCAGGTTTGATAGCATTTCAGTGACCTGACCAAAGGTTTTTTCAGATCCCTTTTCCAGTTCCTCTATTCTTTTCCGGTAACTGTCAATTGACTCCCTTACCGGCTTCAGCATCTCTTCGATTGCACTTTTACGCTGATCCAGATCTCCTTTTGAGGCATTCACCTGTGCTTCGAGCTGCGGCTTTGCAAGATCGAGAAATTGCTTATTGTTTTGCAGAAGGGCATCTGAAGCAGCCGATTTGAAAGTGTCGAGCATCGATTTCTTTACCTCCCCGAAACTCTTATCCTGTGCATCGAGGTTGGCCTGAAGAACACTGTTCATGCTTTTTATCCCGTTGAGCTCCTCAGATTTCTTGAGAAGGGATTCGCGGTACCTGGCATTTAAAATGAGCCAGGTGACCAGGGCTCCGACAACACATCCTAATACAATATATAAAGCAACTTCCATATCAAAATAAATTTTGCTGATCTTCAAATTTAAAAGTTTTCGCTTTACCATCCCGATTAAAATTGTCATTTTATTACCTTCGTCACTCCAAAAACTTAAATCATGAAATAAGTATCACTTGAATTAACTATTTATTTAATGCAGGTAATGACAAAAAAAATGAAAATATGAAAATTAAAATCGCAGATCATCCCACCTTCTTCAAGGAATGGAATAAGGAAAAAACAATAATGAAAACCGAAAAGATGCTTAAGCAAATTGGGGAGCTTCAATATAAGATGTATGCACAGAACAGGTATAGCCTGCTGATAGTTTTCCAGGGGTTGGATGCATCAGGTAAGGATGGAGCAACCAAAGGCCTGCTGAAATATTGCAATCCTATCGGCCTGGGTATACACAGTTTCAAAAAACCGACAGAAGAAGAATATGCCCATGATTTTTTGTGGAGGGTCCATAATGTGTGTCCGCATAAAGGGGAGACAAAGATCTTCATCAGGTCTCATTATGAAGATATACTTGTGCCTTCAGTCGAGGAATTCATTCCTCCCAGAGTTATCGCTAATAGGTATCAGATGATTAACGATTTCGAAAGGATCGTTGAGCATAATGAGACCAGAATTCTGAAGTTCTTCCTGAATGTTTCAAAAGAGACTCAGAAGAAGAGGCTCTTGGAGAGAATTGAACTTAGGGAGAAAAACTGGAAGCATAAGGACAGTGACTGGGATACCAGGAAGAAATTCGATGATTATATTGCAGTATACGGGAAGATAATAAACACCTGCAACGAGGTTCCATGGCACATAGTTCCTACCGACGAAAACTGGCAGAAAATTTATGCAGTGGCTCAGGTTGTATTAAAAACCCTGAAGGAGCTTGACCTCCAGTGGCCTGAACTTGTGAGCGAAAAATTCAATACTGATAACAGTTCTCATGAATGAACCCCCAAAATTGCCGGTCAGATCAACCAGAACTATTCTACTGAAATATACCCATACATTCAGAATCTGAAAAACTTTCTTTCGTCAGATCACGGACTTAATATTTTCCACAAATTTACGGATCAACCTCTATACTTATTATATTTGCCGCCTCAGGATATTTTTATTGCAAATGGAAAAAGACGAGATCGAATTCATCCTTGAAAGTCAAAGGAGATTTTTTACTTCAGGAGGAACACAGGATATAAATTTCAGGCTGGAGAACCTTAAGAAACTAAGATCTCTGATCCTGAGTCATGAGCAGGAGCTTATTCTCTTTGTCACAGGAGATCATTCTGTAGCGGTATGGGCAGATATCACGGTAGAAAGTCGTTTGAGACTTTCTCAAACATGCGGTCGGTGATGGAAAAATCAAATCTTGTTGATATTTTTGCACGATATCCTCCTTACACAAAATTTAAAGAGAATATTATAAAACTTCTGTTAAGATGAAAAATTTCTTTATAATACCGGTTGTACTATTACTGACTTCATGCACTTCAAATAAAACGGGGTATGTGATAAATGTTGGAGACAGGATTCATCACGACGATTTCGAATATTCGGTTTCAAATTATATGGTCTCAAGGTTCCTGAAAAATGACACTGATACGCTTAATGCAAATGGCATGTTTTACGTAGTGACATTCAGGGTTGAAAACATGGCCCGGAGGATTGGACATAACTGGGATAACAACATTGGCTATATAATCGACGAACACGGAATTAAATACGATAACCTTCCAAAGGTCCAGCAGTTCCTTGAAAAATCTCATCCCTTCGGATACCTTGACAAATACAATACTCTGGCAGGAGCTTCAGATTCAACTTATCTTGCTTTCGATCTTCCAGTTACTGTTACAAGACCTTTTTTCATGGTAAGAGGTGAAACCCTGATGGGAGATGTATTTAATGGTGGAAAATTCAGAAAAATTATGATAAGGTTATTCTGACAGATAACGATTGTGCAATATTTTAAAATATCAACTTTATGATAAAATGTTATTTGTTAATCCCGATGCTTCTGCTCTTCGCATGCAGCGGACCGCATCAAATAAATGTAACTGCCGGAGCGCCATTCAACACATTTAAGACTGAAGGAAAAAAGGTTGTCATATATACTACAGCCGACAGTACTGATTACCGTCTCTCTCAAGCCGATTCTGTCATCTTTGCTGCACCCAGGAAGACATCCGAAAAAAATATTTACCTTTTTGCCGATCCGACAAAAATATTTCAGTCATTTCTGGGCATTGGTGGAGCACTTACTGACGCAGCTGCTGAGACATTTGCCAAGCTTCCTGAGGAAAAACAGCAGCAGTTTCTGACAGCCTATTATGATATTCAAAAAGGGATAGGCTATTCACTTGGCAGGACGAACATTAACAGCTGCGATTTCTCTAGCGACAGCTATACATATATTGATGAAGGAGACAAAGAACTAAAATCGTTTACTCTGGCTCATGATGAAAAGTTCAAGATGCCCCTAATCAAAAAAGCCATTGCAGCTGCAGGCGGAAAACTTACCTTGTTTGCAAGCCCCTGGAGTCCGCCGGCATTCATGAAAGATAATAACAATATGCTTTATGGCGGTAAGCTTCTCCCTGAGTATTTCCAGTCATGGGCATCCTATTATACGAAATTTATCAAGAGTTATGAGAAGGCTGGCATTCCTGTATGGGGAATAACCATTCAGAACGAACCGATGGCTGTTCAGATATGGGAATCATGCATCTTTTATGCCGAAGATGAAAGGGATTTCCTGAAGAATTATCTTGGCCCAACAATGAAAAAAGAGGGTCTGGGCGACAAGAAAATAATTATATGGGATCATAACCGCGACATTATTGCCCAAAGAGCAAGGGTTATACTTGATGACCCTGATGCATCAAAATATGTGTGGGGAATGGGATTCCACTGGTACGAAGACTGGAGCGGCGGCAAACAGATGTTTACAAACCTCGGCATAGTTCATGAGACATATCCCGGCGTTAACCTTCTCTTTACTGAAGGTTGCAATGGTAAGTTTGATACAGCGAGATACTATGACTGGAGCCTGGCTGAAAGATATGGAGAGGCAATGATCAATGATTTCAATAATGGTGCATGCGGCTGGACAGACTGGAACATCTTACTTGATGAAACAGGCGGGCCTAATCACGTAGGCAACTTCTGCTTCGCCCCTGTCCACGGAAATACAAAGACAGGTGAACTGATTTTTACGCCAGCATATTTTTATATCGGACACTTCTCGAAATTCATACGTCCCGGTGCAAAAAGGATTTCCTGTTCTTCAAGCCGAAGTGATCTTCTTACAACCGGATTCATTAACGAAGATGGAAGCGTGGTTATCGTAGTGATGAACCAGAGTCCTAAAGAGGCCAGATATATTCTATGTGCGGGAACAGGTGTGGCTGAAATACATATTCTGCCACATTCGATACAGACTTTGGTGTTTTAACCGAAAACCAGAGAGTACATCAGAATCCTTCCTCGCTGCCTTTGAACTGCTTCCTTTTCCTGGCAAGCCAGTAGATCCCGTTCATGACAAGCTTGTCCACATTCTTGTTTGAAAAAGTCAGAGATAGCTCTTCATTGGTATTGTGCTCATAATCGATGTCATTGTGCCCCATATTGATATAAAGCATACGGTAATTTCTGTTCGTCCAGATAACCGGGTAATATCCGCTATGCCATATCTCATTAAGCCTCGGCCCGGTACCAAGAGGATAACTTGAAGAGTCTATTGATACAAGTATCCTGATATCCGGATTCTTCCTGAGATCATTCTTCCACTTGTACCATTCATTTGGTGAGGAGGTGAAAGTGCGTGGAAGGTGTCTTACTGAAGGATTCCTTTTGTCATCAACATGCAGAACAGCTGACGTGGGGCGCCAGGTATTTCCAGAATATTCACCCGACCCGAGAAAAACATTATGAT
>Ga0224524_1000406_pt1 | contig 17235 bp, 11 predicted proteins | sample CFST75metaG_FD_179895 | JGI IMG/M metagenome (GOLD analysis project Ga0224524, IMG submission 179895) | Peat soil microbial communities from Stordalen Mire, Sweden - C.F.S.T75 | ecosystem: Environmental > Terrestrial > Soil > Wetlands > Peat | place: Sweden: Norrbotten County, Stordalen Mire... | reverse complement strand
GGAATACGCGGCGTAGGCTTTGTGGCCATCAATACTGATGTCCAAGCTTTGCATTACAATAAAGCAAATGAAAAAATACATATTGGTAAAACCGTTACCAGGGGATTAGGCGCAGGCATGAACCCTGATTTAGGTAAGGCGGCGGCCGAGGAATCACAAAACGAAATCAAAGAAGCTTTAAAAGGCTGTGATATGGTTTTTGTAACTTGTGGTATGGGCGGCGGCACCGGTTCCGGTGCTTCTCCGGTAGTGGCGCAAATTGCTAAAGAGATGGGTGCTTTAACCGTCGCGGTTGTGACTAAGCCTTTTATGTTTGAAGGTGGACAACGCAAAAATATTGCAGATCGAGCCTTTGCGGAATTAGCCGACAAAGTTGATACCATTATTACTATTTCTAATGATAAATTATTACAAGTAATTGATAAGAAGACCTCCCTGTTAGAAGCTTTTAAAATTGCGGATGATGTTCTGCGCCAAGGTGTCCAGGGAATTGCCGAAATAATTACCGTTCCTGGTATTATTAACGCCGACTTTGCCGATGTAAAGGCGGTTATGTCTAATGCCGGTTCGGCTTTAATGGGTATTGGCATGGCAACAGGCGAAAACAAAGCAGTTGAGGCGGCTAAACAGGCGGTTAATTCAAATTTATTGGATATGTCAATTGATGGTGCGCGCGGAATCGTCTTTACGATTACTGGCGGCGCTGATTTAAGCATGACTGAGGTTTCCGAGGCAGCGAAAGTTATTACTTCGGCCGCCGATGAAGATGCTAAGATTATCTTCGGTGCCGTGATTGACGAAAAGATGAAGGATCAAATTAAGATTACGGTTGTCGCTACGGGCTTTGACGGCCACGGTAAGAGCCAGAAGAGCGAGATGACGAAGTCTTATACTCCTAATCCGTTTATCGTTGAAAAAGAGGTAGAAAAGGAGTCTATGATGTCTTCTTCTCTGTCTTCCTCCATGTCTTCAATGTCGTCTTCGATGGCCTCAACATCAGTTGATAAAAATAAAGGTAAATTTAATGTCTTTAAGAATATTCCGGTCAAGCCAGCCTTAGAGAGAAAGGCAGAAAAACCGATTAATGAAGATGATGATTTAAGCGTGCCGGCGTTTATTCGGAAGAAGATGGGGTAAGATTAGATAAAATATTCGTTTATATAAAATCACCGTTTATATAGCGGTGATTTTTTATCGACTTTGGCTTAAGTCTGCCTTATAATTAAAAACATGAATATAAATAGTTTAAAATTAATTGATTCAGATCGTGGCCGAGAACTTTTGGCTAGATATGGTGATTATAAAGATAAGGATTTAGAAATGCTGATGTTTAAGGTTGCCCTTGAAGAACGTGAAATGATGCGCGTGGTGGTTACTTTAGCTAAATTACGCCACAAAGCAAAAGACAAATTTAGTCAGGCGGCGAAGATGTTTTTTACCTCTGATGGCGCTGAACAATCTACCGGCGAGCTGATTGCACGCCATATTGCCAGCCGTTTTGGGAAAAATAATAATATTGTTGATTTAACCTCAAGTATTGGTGGAAATTTAATATATTTAGCGCAGGAAAATAATTTAACAGCCATAGACAGAAGCGAAGCTAATTTATTTTGTGCCCAAAAAAACGCCGCGGTTTACGGAGTGGCTAATAAAATTAAATTTGTTTTAGGGGATGCGTTTGAAAATATTGATAATAACGCCGATGCTTTTTTCTTTGATCCGGAACGGGCGCGCGAGGGCCAAAGTAAAACGCGCTCAATTTTAAATGCGAGTCCAAATCTGGTTGAGTTGCTACCGAAAATATTTGCGGTTACTCATAACGTCGGTATTAAAATTTCTCCAGCTTTTGATTATTCAGAAATTGCTCTTTTGCCCGAAGAACCAGAAATAGAAATCATTTCCGAGGACAATGTTTGTAAAGTTGCCATGCTTTGGTTCGGGAAATTTAAAACCTGCCAGCGTCGGGCCACCATGTTTATTAAAGATACTATGGTTTCATCTGAATCGGTTGAAACAGAAGCAGGCGTAGCTATTAAATTCTCTAGTATCCCCTTGGCTTATATCTATGAGCCGAATAAAGCTTTAATCAAAGCTCATTTGATAAATGAAATAGCTCAGAAATTTTCTTTACAAAAAATGGATCCCGATATTGCCTATTTAACCTCTGATAAGTTAGTAAAAAATAATATTTTTCGGACGATGAAGGTTTTAGAATATGGCGACTACTCATTAAAAAAAGTCCAAGCTATGGTAAAAGAAAACGAGGCGATTAAAAAAACAAATCGCGCCAATATTATTTCGCGTGGTTTTCCGATTAGCAATGAAGAATTATATAAAAGATTAAAGCTTAAGGAGGGCGGCCCCTTGTTTTTAATATTTACGACCCTAAAAGGCAAACGTTATTATATTTTGACCAGGAATGAAAATTTTCCTTTAAATCGTTAATATGGACAAAGAGAAAATATTTTTTGAAGCAAAACGGGCTGTCGGTGAAGCCTGCGCAACGATAAATACGGCGCATATTAAAACAAATGCCTGGCTTCAGACTGCCAAGGAAAAATATCATCGTCTTTCCGGTGCAGATAAAATTGTGGAAACGCAACTTATTCAATTTAATGATAAGCGCTTGGAAGAATTACATTATCTCAAGAGTTCGCCATATTTTGTGCGCTGCGATGTGGTGATGGAAAACGAAAATAAAGAAACAACTTTATATTTTGGAAAATTTAGTTTTAGTGAAGGCAGCATTTATTCCTGGGTTGTTCCGGCTTCCGCCATTCGTTTTGAAAATCCCGGGCAAGTGCAGTATACTCGCCCTGACGGCCGCATCCAGAGAGCGGAGCTTAAGCGGAAAGATCAATTCATGATTATTGATGGCCAGATTAAATTTTTAGCGAGCGAGTCTTTGGAGTCTCCGCGAGAATTAATCTATCAAGATCAGTTTTCTAACCGTAAAACCGGCTTTGTTCTACCAGAAATTGTGGCGCAAATGGAGAAAGCGCAGGATCAAGTTATTCGCGCTCATCATGTCGGCCCCTTAGTGATTTCTGGTCCAGCTGGTTCGGGCAAAACAACTTTAGCCTTGCACCGTGTCGCCTATTTATTACAGTCGCCAGATTTAGAGACTATTTTTAGTGGCGATACGATTTTAGTTTTAGTTCAAGACAATGGGACAAAAAATTATTTTAGCGCCTTATTGCCCGGTTTGGGCATTAACAATGTTTCTATTAATACTTATTCCGAGTGGGCGCAATCAATTTTAAATTTGAAAGTAAAATATCAAATGAGAGTTGGCGCCAGCGAAATGGAAATGGATACATATGAGTATGCAAAATTAAAGGCGCTTAAAAGCGAATTGAAAGGAATTTACCAGGCGGAAAACATTTACGAAATTTTACAAAATATCTATCTCCCTTATTTTAATAAAAATCAGCAGGCAATCCTTAATCAACAGATGAAAGATAAGGTATTAGATAAAATTGATTTAACAATTTTGTTGGCACTCTATAAAAAAACCAATGGCAGTTTAGGAGCGGCGCGCGATTATTACGAGGAATTAAAAAATGGTAATTTAAAAAAGAAACGTGGTTTTGTTTCTTTTGATTATTCGTTAATTATTATTGACGAATTTCAAAATTATTTGCCGGAGCAATTAATTTTAATTAAATCATGCATTAATAAAAGGACCCAATCTTTGGTTTATGTCGGCGATATGGCGCAGCAAGTCCAATTGGGCACGATCAAAGAGTTTAAAGAAATAAATGAAGATATAACGCCGGAGCGGAAAGTTACTTTGCAGAAAGTTTACCGCAATACCAGAAATATATTGGAATACATTGCTAGTCTCGGTTACCCAGTTGAAATACCATCGGGCATAAAGGAAGGGGTGCCTGTAATTGAAGAGCGAGCCTTAACGCCGGAGGCGGAAATATCATATATTAAAAGAAAACTTGAGAATAAAAATTATTCTTCCGTCGGCATTCTCGCTAAGGATTATCATGATATTATTAAACACCAGAATATCTTTGGCGGAGATGAGCGTATTCATGTTATGACCATGAACGAGGCGCAGGGCGTTGAGTTTGACCTTGTTTTTTTAGTTGGTTTGAAAGAAAAATCATTCAGGCTTGAACATGATAAAGATGAACTGAAAGACTTAATTGAAGAAAAGAAAAAAATTAATCGTGATTTGCTCTACGTTGCCCTAACGCGAGCCATTTCGGAATTATACATTTTAGGGGCTGTGGGATTAAAAAAAGCCGGAGATTAAATTTCTCCGGCTTGTTTGTAAAGTTTATTGCAAGTAAACCTTACGTTTATTTATTTTTGGTTTAGAGTTTTACCTAACTGCTCAAAAGCTTTGCCTGCTTCTTGAGCTTTGCCCTTACCCATTAATTCCAAATACCTATTAAAATAGGCAGCTGCTTGTTTTAAAGCTTCATTGTTAGCAATAGGCTTGGCTAGCTTATTGTTTACAAGTGAAGTTTTACTGGCCATTGGTAAAGACATTGATTCATCGCTCGCAACGTTAAAGATTTCTCTTAATGCAGCATCAAATGAATCGGCCCAAACTAATTTTTCGCCATAAGCAACGGCTACCTTAACAAGCTGTGGCATTGATAGACTGGTCGCCTGGATATAAATTGGTTCTACATATAATAGAGAATTTTTTATTGGGATGACCAACATATTTCCCCTAATTACTTCTGAACCTTTTTGTTTCCATAGAGATAAGTCTTTTGACATCTCTTGGTTTTGGTCTATTTTTGCCTCGACTTGAGATGTTCCCTGGACTTGCTTGTCCTTAGGGAATTTGTAAACCAATAATTCGCCGTAATGGCCTTTATCGCTGCGGCTAGCAATCCATCCGATGAGGTTTTGCTTGGCGCGTGGTGTAAAAGGTAGCATTTCCAAGAATTCAGCCTTTTTTTCGCCGGGTAGCTTTACCATGCCGAAATAAGGTTCCAAATCCTGAAGACTATCGTTAATTTTTTCTTGGGCCCTAGTCCAAACATCTTCTCTGTTAAAGAAAACGTTAGGATCGGTCATATGGTAAGTACCATATATTTGCCCTTGAACATTGAGCAGATCTTCGGGGTAGCGGAGATGCTGTTGTAAGTCGGCCGGCATTTTGGCGAGGGGCTTGAATAAATTCGGAAAAATATTTTGCCAAGTTTTAATAAGAACATCATTTTGGTCGGCAATATAAAATGTTGTGGTGCCGTCATAAGCGTCGATCACAACTTTAACCGAATTTCTAATGTAGTTGAAGCCGCCGCTTGAAGGCTGTGCATATGGATAATTATTAGTAATTGTATAAGCATCAATTATCCAGGATAAATGGCCCGTGTGGCCGATAACCAAATAAGGGTCCTCATCGTATTTTAAGAAAGGGGCGATTTTATTAACCCGGTCCTTTATATTACGATTAAACATTATTCGACTGTCCGGCTTTAGGTAATCTGAAAATAACATCGTCAGACCATCAAAACTAAGGGCCAAAGATAATTTTCGCAAACCGCCCCCAAGGGTTACACCACCTTTGCCGTTATAAGTACAATACACATTTTGATCGCCTTGCGGATAATCAAATTCCTGCGTAGAGCTTTTAACGTAAACATCCTCGTCAACATTCTCGCCATAGTAAATTTCCGGTCTTTTAATATTAACTTCTGGAGCCGAACTTACTGATGGAATATTCTTAACGATTAGATTTGGCCATCCCTCGTCGGTAAATTCGTTAACTAAATTTAAGCTAGCACCATAACCATGGGTATATTTAAGATGTAAATTTACCCAATTTTTGGAATTAGCCGGCAAATTAGTGGTCGAAATTTCACGTGCGGAAATCATTACTTGGCGATATTTACCATTAACAATGTAACGGTCAACATCAATTCCGGTGAACTTGTAGTATTGGCGGATTTCCTGTTTTTGATGTAGGGCCTGAAGTAAAGCGTGCCAATCCCAGAGACGAATATTGCTTATTGTTTCATCATCATTTTGAATATCGTTGAAACTTAAATCGTCAGTGGCGGGAAATTGCTTTTCCGTCACTTTGTTTAGATTGTAAGCATCGCGAGTAAACTTAATGTGATTTTGAATATAAGGAGCCTCTTTGGTAAGCTGTGATGGTTTAACAAAAAGACTTTCAACCAGGGCCGGGACAACAACTAAGGCCAGCAACCAGGAGACAAACATTATACTTACGGTTATTATCGCTCTTTTTATGCTTGGATTTTTAAGAGTTTGATAAATCGGATAAAGTGATCCTAAAAAAACCAAACAGATAAATATTAAGCAAGGAAATTTAGCGTGGACATCAGTATAACTAGTGCCGTAAAGAGCGCTGCCGGAAGAGAATAAGGTACCGTAGGCTGAAATTTTTGCAGCTGCACACATTAAAATAACAAAGGCAACAACATAGCCAAAATGACTCGAAAAAATTTCTTTCAGATGTTTGGCTTTGTTTGCTTTTCTCTCTTTTTCGTTTGGATAATAAACCTTATCGGTTTGGTTGTAGTAAATGGCATCTAAGGCAATCGATATAACAATGGCAAAGATAATAAGCCAAGTTATCGACAACACTAATTCTGAATAGAGTGGCAGGGAAAACAAATAGAAGCTGAGATCATTTCCAAAAATTGGATCTAATTTCCCGCTCGGAACCTGCGAAAAATACTGCAGAAATAAACTCCAATCGCCGGCGAGGGTAAGAGAAGCAGCTAAGGATATGATGAAAATTGCAGCCCAGCTGAAAATATAGACGGTTTTCCGTCTGGTTCGCATGGTCTTATAGCTATATTCATCACTGTATACTCCTTCCCAGTAACCCTTTTCTCTTCTTTGTCTTCTTTCTTCGGCATCGGCGGCATCGGCTGGAATGGGAGGAGCTAGACGCTTGGTTTTAATTACCGGAATAGAAAGTACTCCGAAAGTAATTATTAAACTTACAAAAAAGATAATTATTTTGGCACTGAACTCAGTCCAAAATACACTTGTATAGCCAAGCTCTTTAAACCATAGAATCTCATTATAATAATGAGAAATGATAATAAGAGCGGTTAGAATGAAACTGCCGGTCAGAGCCATAATAATGGACTTGCGCCATTTTAGTTTTGGCAAATCTTCCTCGCAAGCAAAACAGTAAACTGTTCTGGTACTACGGATAATCAGTGGCATACAAATGCCAACGTACAGCAAAATAATCAGAAATGTTAACATTTTTTTCGTTTTTTTTGGTTAGTATTCGGTTTGTTGTTTTTTATTCTTTTTTTAAAGAAAATCCCATTTTCACAGGACCGTATATATTACCACAAGTTATAAAAAATGTCAAGATATGACGCTTAAATATAATAATTTTAAAATTAAATCTTGTAATTTATTATTTTTATTTTTTTATTAAAAATAGATTTAATTTCTTTCTGTGGATAAGTTCAGAAATTAATTATATTTCCCTTAAAATTAGCTCAATTGACCCATGGCTTTTATTTTGCTAAAATTGATAGTGAATACAACATATAGTGGTCAATGTTTTAAAAGTCCACAAAATATAGTGTTTTTATGAAATGTCCTATTTGCTATTATCCAGACACGAAAGTCGTTGATTCTCGTGTCGCGCCCGACGGATTATCGATTCGTCGCCGACGTGAATGCTTAAAATGCAGCTTCCGCTTTTCAACCTATGAGGAAATAGAATTACTTGATTTAGCGATTGTGAAGAGGGACGGACGACGAGAAGCCTATAATCGCGAAAAAATGGTTAGCGGTTTAAAGAAGTCTTGTGAGAAGAGACCGATAACGGAAGACAGATTCAAGAAATTAATCCATTCAATTGAACGCGATTTACAACGTCTCAAGGAAAATGAGATAACTTCCCGTCAAATCGGCCAAGTAGTTATGAAGAATTTGAAAAAAGTTGATCAAGTTGCCTATATCCGCTACGCCTCAGTCTACGAATCATTCAAAGACGCTCAAGAATTTCAAAAAGAGCTAAATAAATTAATTAAGGAAAAAAAGTAATATGTCTGAAACCATCAGCAAATTAATTAAGAGATCCGGTGAAATCGTAGATTTTGACCAGGACAAAATCGTTAAGGCTATTCATAAAGCTGCTATGTCAGTTGAAATTGACGATCGGCATTTAGCAAAGAAACTTGGCGATCAAGTAGTCTTAAAGATTAATAAGAAATTTCATAAGAATAGTATTCCGGCGGTTGAAGAAATTCAGGATATTGTTGAAGAGGTTTTAATCGAAAACAAACTAATTAAGATTGCGAAAGCTTATATTATCTACCGTGACCAGCACCGACAATTGCGCGATATTAGCACAGCGACCGCGGACGAAAAATTAATGGAGGATTATTTGGGTCGGGCTGATTGGCGCTTGAAAGAGAATAGTAATATGAGTTTCTCGGTTCAGGGTTTGAATAATTATATTGCTTCTTCAATTTCGGCTCGTTATTGGTTGAATAAAATGTATCCGGAAAATATTCGCCAAGCCCATGTTAATGGTGATTTGCATATTCATGATTTAGGTTTACTGGCTCCTTATTGCTGCGGTTGGGATTTGAAGGATTTGCTTATTCGCGGTTTCCGCGGTGTTAATGAAAAAGTTCAAAGTAACCCACCAAAACATTTTCGTAGTGCTTTAGGTCAGATTATTAATTTTTTCTATACTATGCAGGGCGAAGCAGCGGGCGCACAAGCGTTTGCCAACTTTGATACTTACCTGGCTCCGTTTATTCGCTATGATGGTTTAACTTATAAAGAAGTTAAACAAGGTCTTCAGGAATTCATGTTTAATATTAATGTTCCAACCCGTGTCGGTTTTCAGACGCCATTTACTAATGTTACTTTAGATGTCACTCCGTCTCCAATGATCGGCGAAGAGAGCGTTATTATCGGCGGCGAAGTTATGCCGGAAAAATATAAAGATTTTCAGGCAGAAATGGACATGTTCAATCAAGCCTTCGCTGAAGTGATGTTGGCGGGCGATTCAACTGGCCGCGTCTTCGGCTTCCCGATTCCAACCTATTGTATTGATAAAACTTTTGAATACGATCGTGAATGTTTAAAACCGGTTTGGGAGATGACCGCCAAATATGGTATTCCTTATTTTTCCAATTTTGTAAATTCTGATATGAATCGCGATGATGCCCGCTCAATGTGCTGCCGCTTACGCTTAGATAATCGTGAACTACGCAAGCGCGGTGGTGGTTTATTCGGTGCCAATCCTTTAACTGGTTCATTAGGCGTTGTGACCATTAATTTAGCCCGCCTTGGTTATCTTTCTAAGAGCAAAGAAGAATTCCGCGAAAGATTAGTTCATCAAATGGACTTAGCTAAGGAAAGTTTAGAAATCAAACGTAAGATTATTGAAAAGTTTACCGAAGATCGCCTCTATCCTTACTCCATGTTCTATCTGGATAATATTAACGCTCGTTTTGGCTCTTATTGGAAGAATCATTTCTCCACGATTGGTATTAATGGTATGAACGAAGCCGTTCTGAATTTAATGGGTAAAGATATTACAACTCCGGAAGGACATGCATTTGCCGCCGAAACCCTTGATTTCATGAGAGAAAAGCTAATGGATTATCAAAACGAAACTAATAACCTTTATAATTTAGAAGCCACTCCGGGCGAAGGTTGCACCTATCGTTTTGCCAAGAAAGATCAACAGCTTTATCCTGGTATTATTTGTTCAAACACTGAAGCCGTTAAGAAATTTAACGCTGATCCTTATTATACTAACTCAACTCACCTTCATGTCGGCTATACTGATGATATTTTCTCCGCCCTTGATCTTCAAGATGACCTTCAGATTAAGTATACGGGCGGCACTGTTTTACATGGTTATCTAGGAGAACGCTTGCCTGATGGTGATACTGCCAAAAAATTGGTGAAGAAGATTGTTGATAATTATCGCCTGCCTTACTTCACAATTACCCCGACTTTCTCTATCTGCCCGAAGCATGGTTACCTTTCCGGCGAACATAAATTCTGCCCAAAATGTGATGAAGAAATCGGTTATACGGATACGGTTGAAGAAATTAGATCAGCCAACCAGTAATATTAGGTAATATAATTTTCCAATTTGTAATTTAAATAAATATAACTTATAATTAATACAACAATTGATTTTTATTTAGACTAATAATTAATCTTCAATTGCCAATTTGAGATATGAGCCCCATTCAAACTCAAAGACAAGAATGTATTGTTTACAGCCGCGTTGTCGGCTGGTTAACACCGGTTAAGAACTATAATCCCGGTAAAGCATCTGAGTACAAGGATCGAAAGACCTTTAAGGTTTGCTCCGAGTAATTAGATTTAACGCTTATGATTATTGGAGGTTTGGAGAAGTTAACACTTCTTGACTACCCCGATCATTTAGCGGCTATTATCTTTACCCAAGGTTGTAATTTTAGATGTCACTTTTGCTACAACCCTATGCTTGTCCTGCCCCGCGAGGGAAGGGATGGAAAAAATAAAAAAGAAAAAGGTTTTTCTCCGCTTTCCACTGAAGACCTTTTTCTTTTTTTAAAGGAAAGATTTGGCCGCCTTGAAGGAGTAGTTATCACGGGCGGGGAGCCGACTTTGCACCCCGACCTGCCGTCTTTTATTAAACAAATAAAAGACATGGGTTATTTAGTAAAGCTAGACACAAATGGCACTAATCCGGAAATGGTAATTGAATTGATTAAAGAAAAATTAATTGATTATATTGCTATGGACTTAAAAGCGCCACTCGATAAATATAGCGAGACAGTTAGCGTTGAAGTTGACTGTAACAATATAAAGAAAAGTGTTAAAATTATTATTGAAAGCGGACTGCCTTATGAATTTAGAACAACAGTAGTCCCTGGTCTTTTAGTTAAAGAGGATTTTCATAAAATGGGAGAAGTGATTAAAGGTGCCAGTAAATGGTATCTGCAGAATTTTAAATCCGATACGGCGTTAGTTGATAATAATTTTGAGAAACAAAAAGGCTATACCGCTAAAGATATGGACGAGTTTGCTGCTATCGGCCGTGAATACGTAAAACTCTGTGAAGTTAGAACATAAATATTTAGCACTTATAAGACATATTTAATATGCCCCAGGAAATTAGTGAAAAATTAAAAGACCTTTTAGAAGGCGATCAGTCAGACGAATTGATTTCGCTTTTGCGTGAAAATTTAAAGAAAAATGAAGAAATATTGAAGATATCACGGGACGTGAAAAAATATATGCGTTGGCAAAATATTTGGTCAATTACACGGATATTAGTAATTGCTATTCCTCTCATCGTTGGCGCCATTTATTTGCCGCCTTTAATTAAAGAATATATTCAATCTTATCAAACTGTATTATCAAGATAATTAGATTTTGAATTCTATGCATGACATAGCGGTTTTTGCTCAAACAACTTATCGCAACGAATTTAAAAAATTCGGAATTAAAACCGACGACAGACGTCGGCATATGTATTTGATTGGGAAAACCGGTATGGGCAAATCAACCATCTTGGAAAACATGATTGTTGATGATATTCGCGCCGGGCACGGCGTGGCCGTAGTTGATCCTCATGGTGATTTGGCTGAAAAAATTATTGAATTTATTCCTAGCGACAGGATTAATGATGTTGTTTATTTTAATCCATCGGATATTAATTTCCCGATTGCCTTTAACGTAGTTGAACAGGTTGAACCGCATTTGCGCCATTTAGTCGCCTCTGGTTTAATTGGCGTCTTCCAAAAATTATGGGCTGATTCCTGGGGACCTCGCTTGGAATATATTTTACGTAATGCAATTTTGGCCATTTTAGATTTCCCAGGTTCAACTTTGATGGGTGTTGTTCGCATGCTGTCGGACAAAAATTACCGTAAAAAAGTTGTAGCTAATATTAAAGATCCGGTGGTTAAGGCTTTTTGGGAAAAAGAGTTTTCTGGCTACGCTGATAAGTTTGCTTCCGAGGCGGTTTCTCCTATTCAAAATAAGGTTGGTCAATTTTTATCCAGCTCTCTCATGAGAAACGTTATCGGTCAGGTTAAATCCTCAATTGATATCCGCGATATTATGGATAATGGCAAGATATTAATCATGAATTTATCCAAAGGAAGAATTGGCGAAGATAATTCCGCTCTTTTAGGAGCGATGATGATTACAAAAATTCAATTAGCGGCTATGAGCCGGGTTGATGTTCCGGAAAATGAACGCCGCGATTTTTATTTGTATATTGATGAATTTCAAAATTTTTCTACCGATTCATTTGCCAATATTTTATCGGAAGCGAGAAAATATCGCCTAAATCTAATTTTAGCCCATCAGTATATTGAACAATTAAGTGAAAAAGTTAAACCAGCTGTTTTTGGTAACGTCGGTACGATGGTTGTTTTCCGAGTAGGAGCGGCTGACGCCGAGGAATTGGTTAAAGAATTTACCCCAACATTTACCGAGGAGGATATCGTTAATCTGCCAAAATATGAAATGTATTTAAAACTAATGATTGATGGTATCGCTTCAGCTCCATTTTCGGCTAAAGGTTTGCCACCCTTAAGAGCTGAAGAAAAAACACTTAATACTGATAAGGTTATTGCTTATTCACGCGAGAAATATGCTTCTGAACGCGAAATTGTTGAAGAGAAGATTATGCGTTGGCATGAAAGTACTGACGAAGATCCTTCCGCTCCGGTTGCCGAAAGAAAAAATTTGGCCGGTGGTGTTAATGCGCCCAATGGTATGCCGATAAGGCAAGCGATTATTGTTCCGCCCTTGGCAAAAAATAGTTCACCATTTGTTCCCGCTGCACAAGCCGTGCGTGCCAACAATGCTCCTCTACCACCACGTCCGCCAATGCCGCCACGACCAGTTCAGGTTCAGGCTGCGCCCCAAACCCTAACACAGGCAGTTCCTCAAGCGATACCTCAAACAGTCCCCCAAGTGATAACGCAAGTAGCTGCTCCGATAACACAAGCAATTCCTTCTGCCACGCCGGCGGTTAATCATCCAAAAATTGTTAAAGCTGGTTATCCGGCTATTTGTTCAAGTTGCGGTAAAGAAACAACAACGGTTTTCATGCCCGATGGCGTTCGCCCGGTTTATTGTAAAGAATGTTTGACTCGAAAAAAAGAAGAAAAGCGCCTTGAATTAGAAAAGAGACAAATCGCCAAGGAAATTGAGCGCAAACATTTAGAAGAAGAAACCGTATTAACAGAGAGCGCTCCAGCCATATCTTTATCAGATTTAACTAATATTAAACCAGTAGACTTTAAGGGAAGAGAAATAAAGAACGAACATCATGCGGTTAATAAAGTGGTTAATCAGCCTGGCGCGCCTATTAATCAACAAACAAATATTAATCAACATTCAAAGGAGCATAATTTAGCTGAGGGTGAGAATATACTTATTTCCAACAACCAATTTTAATTTATTATATATTTACTTTTGATATATTATGTATTTAGTTTTTGATACCGAAACAACCGGTCTTCCGAAAAACTATCAAGCCCCGCTTGATGATTTTTCTAATTGGCCAAGAATGGTTCAATTGGCTTGGAGTCTTTATGATGCTGATGGCAATCATTGGGAAACCAATAGCTATATTATTAAACCGAATGGCTATATTATTTCTGATGAAGTCGCAAAAATTCATCGTATTACCCAAGAACGCGCCCTTAAAGAGGGGGTTGAATTGCGCGAGGCTTTAGCGCACTTTATTAGCGATGTTGAAAAATCAGAATTTTTAGTTGGGCACAATATTGATTTTGACGATAAAATTGTCGGTTGCGAGTTGATGCGTGAAAATATGAATAATCCGTTAATTGAGGCAAATAAGATTTGTACGATGAAATCCAGTGTCCAAGTTTGTAAAATCAGTAATGGCCGTGGTGGTTATAAATGGCCTAATTTAACAGAGCTATATAATTATTTATTCCAAACCGGTTTTCCAGAAGCCCACGATGCCGCCGTCGACGTCAAGGCTTGCGCAGATTGTCTTTTTGAGCTAAAAAGAAGGGGCGCAATTTAACCCTTATGGAACCAACAATCAATTATCTAAAAATTGGCAAGGCAACCGAATTAACCGGTAAAGACCATAAATTTTATCGTTTTTTGGAGATTTTGCCTGGTTTTATTTCTATTTTTACTTTAGTCATCCTTTTGGTTTTATCTTATTTTGAACCAGTCTGGGTGGCTTATTTTATTATTGCCTTTGATGTTTATTGGCTGCTTTTGGTTATTTACATCGCTATTTTTTTAATCAGTTCTTATCGCAAATTAAACCAAGGTCTCGCGACTAATTGGCAAGATAAATGTGAACGTTTAAAAAATGGTCAATTTCAAGATAAAGATTTAATGAAGGAAGTCGCTCCTGAATCTTTAGCCAAAAAAGGGGTCGTCTGGACAGAACTTTGGCAATTAATCGTTTTGCCGACCTGCGGGGAAAGTACGGAAATCGTTCGCGGTTCTTTAGAATCTTTAATTAAAGATGGTTATCCAACCGATAGAATGGTTGTCGCTTTAGCCATGGAAGAAAGGGCGGGTGAAGAAGCTAAGGAACGGGCTCGAATTATCCAGGCTGAATTTGGCGATAAATTTAAATATTTTATCATCACTTGGCATCCGGACGGAATTGCCGGAGAGCTTAAAGGCAAGGGCGCTAATCAGGCCTGGGCGATTAGAGTTGTGCTTAAAGATATTATTGAAAAAGAAAATTTAGAACCGGAAAAAATCTTGGTCTCAGTTTTTGATATTGATACCGTTGTTCAACCGGGTTATTTTTTTGCCTTAACTTATAAATTTTTATCCGTTAAAGAGCCCTATCGCGCCAGTTATCAGCCGATCCCGGTATATCATAATAATATTTGGGAGACGCCTTTCTTTTCGCGTTTGACTGCCTCTTCCAATACTTTTTGGCAAATGGTAATGCAGGTCCGCCAAGAAAGTTTAGTGACCTACTCTTCTCATTCCATGACTTTTATTGCTCTTCGTGAAATTGGTTATTGGTCTACAACTATGGTGAGTGAAGATTCCCGTATTTTTTGGCATTGTTTGCTTTATTATGACGGTGATTATCGCGTTGAGCCTTTGTATTACAAAGTTTCCATGGATGTGACTTGTGATCAGAGTTTTTGGCGAACCGCTAAGAGTTTGTATAAACAACAGCGGCGCTGGGCCTGGGGTTCAGAAAATATTCCCTATTTAATTTTTAATACTTCCAAGAGATGGAAAACAGTTGATCGTAAAAAATTAGCTGGCCATATTTTTATACAAATTTACGGTTTTTGGTCATGGGCCACTAATGCCTTAATCATCGCGGTTATTGGCTGGATGCCGATGTTGTTAGGCGGCGATCGTTTTAATTCTACAGTCTTATCTGGCAATTTACCGGCTATTTCCCAAAATTTAATGAATGTGGCCATGGTTGGTATGGTGCTCTCGGCGGTAATCTCTTCATTATTGTTGCCAAAACGTCCACGAAAATATACGATTTGGAAGAATATTCGCATGATTGTGGAATGGGTTTTTGTCCCATTTGTTATTATTGTTTTTGGCGCGATTCCGTGTTTTGATGCTCAAATTAGGTTGATGCGTGGAAAATATATGGGTTTTTGGATAACCCCGAAAGCGAGATAGAAAAACAAAATAGCAAAAAACCGGCGCAATTTTCTCCGGTTTTTTAGTATAATTTTTTATGGTATAATAAATAACGATGCCGACACATAAAATTCATCCCCGCGTTTTGAGCGGTGGACAGATAAACAAGCCAACAAATTTTTTTTATCGCCTGTTTTCAAGCCAGCGCTTTTTAGCGTTAATCGGCTTGATTTTTTTATTGTTGATTATTTTTCCTTTGGCTAAAACCTATACGCAAAAAAAGATGGTGGAAAATGAAATTGATGGGGTTAAAAAGGAAATTAATGATGTAGAAAGCACCAATAATGACTTAAAGGACATGATTACGTATTTGCAGTCTGATCAGTCGCTCGAGGAACAGGCACGCCTTAATTTGAATTTAAAAAAACCAGGCGAAAAAGTAATTGTGATTGAGACGCCACAAAGTGCTACCAGCACTGATGATACAAATAAAGCCACCGATTCGGAAAGCAATTTCCAAAAGTGGTGGCATTATTTTCTTGATTAATTTTGAGCCGAAGAGGGGATTCGGACCCCTGACCTACGCGTTACGAGTGCGTTGCTCTACCAACTGAGCTACTTCGGCCTAATTTGTGAGCGGGTAAGCGGAATCGGACCGCCTTCCTCAGCTTGGGAAGCTGATGTAATAACCATTATACGATACCCGCAAGCAACTATATTATAAACGTTAGAGTTGAATTTAGTCAATTATTATGAAAATAGATTATCGAAAATTAATTTGTTTAGGGGCCTTTTTTTTGTTTATGGCACCAAGTGCCTCGCGAGCGGCGGAAATTGAATTTACCGCACCAAATTTTGACGGCACGGCCAGTATTGCTCCTAGTTCAGTCGCGACTAATACCCCTTGGGAATGGCCTGCTTTAACGCCAGTTTACAGTTATTCTTTTAGTAATGCCAGCACTTATGATCCAAGCCGGCCGATGACAATTAAAATTAATTATGCCAAAACAAATAATAATTTAAAACAAATTTTTACCCTTGATGAAATATCTGGTCTTTGGCAGCCGTTATTATCCAATGATACCCCTGAAAAAAAGTCTATTACTGCAACCACTACTTCAACTACAGGAAAATTAGTGGTACTTAGCAATCCGGATATGGTCGTTGTCGGTACAGCCAGTTGGTATAATTATAAAAAAGGTTTATTCGCCGCCTCGCCTGATTTTAAAAAGGGTTCCGTCCTACGCGTGACGAATTTAGCTAATGGCAAAACAGTTGATGTAACGATTAATGATTTTGGTCCGGACAGAACGAAACATCCGGATAGAGTAATTGATTTAGACAAAGTGGCTTTTCAAAAAATTGCTTCCACTAACGATGGTATAATTAAAATTAAAGTTGAGCCGCTTAGTGTTTTTACACCGCTGATTAACAAAACTCAATTGCCGGTTACAAATAGCCCGTTGCCGATTGTCCAATCCGGAAGTGTTCCTGTTATTTCCGCGTCGTCGGCGATAATTTTAAATGAAAAAACTGGTAAAATTATCTGGGGTAAAAATGAAAATAAAGTATCTTCTCTAGCAAGCCTGACTAAGTTAATTGCCATAAAAGTTTTTTTGGATTTAAAACCAAATTTAAATAAAGTAGTTACTT
>Ga0224524_1000402_pt1 | contig 17305 bp, 8 predicted proteins | sample CFST75metaG_FD_179895 | JGI IMG/M metagenome (GOLD analysis project Ga0224524, IMG submission 179895) | Peat soil microbial communities from Stordalen Mire, Sweden - C.F.S.T75 | ecosystem: Environmental > Terrestrial > Soil > Wetlands > Peat | place: Sweden: Norrbotten County, Stordalen Mire... | reverse complement strand
CAGGCAATGCTGGTGCAATAGTAACTTGGTTTGCTGATTATCATGCTTGTGTAATTGCTTTTGTTGCTAAGCTATTTAAAAAGAAATTTATAATATTCATTGGTGGACAGGAAGCCATATGCTATCCAGAGTTAAAGAAGGGAGTATATTATAAAAAATTCCGAGGTGCATGCGTAAAATATGCACTAAAAAACGCCAGTCTTATTATCCCAAATCATAAATCACTCGTATATCATGAGAATTACTATTATGATGATAACGGAAAAAAGGATGGAATAAAATATTATATCCCGGAACTAAAATCAAAAATTGAAGTGATCTACAATGGTTATGATATCGATAAATTCAAACGTGATGAGAATATTCAAAAGAAACAGAATTTAGTTCTTACCATTGGGAAAACAAATTCAATTTCCGATATTCAGAATAAAGGTTTTGATCTTTTTGCGCAGGTGGCGCAGCGAAATCCAATGATAGAATTTGTTATAATTGCAATTAAACAAGATCATATTGCTTGGCTTGAAGAAAAATATAATGTGTCAAAAATTCCGAACCTGAAGATGATTCCTTACTTCTGTCCATTTGAAACCTTGATGAAATATTTTAATGAATCGAAAGTTTTTGTGCAAGCTTCAATCACTGAAGGAATGCCAAATACACTTGGTGAGGCAATGCTTTTTGAATGCATCCCTGTTGGTTCGAATGTGAACGGAATACCTGATTCTATTGGCGATACAGGAGTAATCGTTTATAAGCGGAATGTGGATGAGCTGGAACAGGCTATTATCAGGGCTTTGGCAATGGATACAGGAATTAAAGCAAGAGAATTTATTACAGCCAACTTTTCCATGGAAAGAAGGGAAACAGCGATATTAAGGGTGCTTAATAATTTATAAATTATTATTCTTTATATAAATAAAAGCATGCCGAATCTCCTTCCATTTTAGAATTTAATTCTTTCGATTTAATAGTAAAAGCCTTTATTTGTTTTTCGGAAAAATATTTTTTTATATCTCGCAGATTTTTGTTATCGTCAAATAAAGAAATATTATTCATATATAATTCGCTTCTTAGAAATTGCATAGGTGAAGAGTCAAATTTTATATTTTTTATTTTAAACCCTGATTTTTCTGCGAGAATCTGGATGCTCTTTGTAGTGTGTAAGAAAAAATGACGAGGTGCATCCAACCCCACCCAATTTGTTTTATATTGCTTCCATGCAAACGAAGATGCAACTGGAATTCTTAGTAACACATAACTTTTTCTATTTAGTAGTCGATATAAGTTATTAAATACGGAAAGAGGATCTGTCATATGTTCAAATGCATGATGTAACATAATCAAATCAAATCTTTCATCAAGATCCTTTATTTCCTTTTTATAAATTTGAACTCCGCATTCATATGAAATCTCTTTCTCAATATATGGATCTATTCCAGTTAAATCATTAAATCCACTTTCGTTAAGGTTTAACAGCAAACGTCCAGCACCACAACCAACATCCAGAATTTTTGAGTTAAAATTCATTATATCCTTATTAGCCCATTTATAAGGATTTCCAAATTTTATTGATAAGACTTGTCCAATTATATTGTTATGAAACAAGTAATAACGGAAAAGTTGTTTCTTTAGAAACCGTTTAATGTCAGAACCTTTACCAAGATTTTCATTGACTAAATTATAAGAATAATAGTCATTTCTATAATATTCACCTATATTTGAAGGCACTTCGTTAATTTGCAGGCAGCCACAGACTGAACATTCAAAATATTTGAATTCATCACGTGTTCCAAACATCATTTCTCTTGATATGTATTCTTTATTATCAACCGAATTATTACAGATTTCACAAGTATTATTCATAATTTTTTAATTTGAGTTACAAATTTATTTTTAATTTTGATTTAAATATGAAAAACTTTCCACTTGTTTCCATTATAACCCCGACCTATAATCACGAAAAGTATATTATCGATTGCATAAAATCTGTACAGGCCCAAACCTATACTCATTGGGAAATGATTATTGTAAACGATGGAAGTACTGACAGAACTAAGGAAGTTACAGAGGCATTTATAAAAAAGGATTCTAGAATCAAAGTGATCAGTCAGGAGAATATCGGGATATTCCGATTAGCCGATACATATAATAAAGCTTTAGCAATTTCAAGTGGTAAATATATTTCCATACTTGAAGGTGACGATATGTGGGTAGCTGAAAAGCTAGATAGGCAAGTTGATATACTTGAGAAGAATGAAAACGTAATATTAGCCTGGGGTAAGACAGATAAATTAACCAATGACCTTTCAAAAAGTATAGGATGCAATCCTGATATGGATCCGGAAAAAGTTAAGTATTATAATAACAAACCGATTGGATCAATTTTAAATCTTTTACTTTTAGAAAATCATGTGACCTCATTGACCATTACAATTCGTAAGTCGACGTTATTATCGATCGGCGGTTTTCAGCAGGGATTTAATTTACCAACGGTTGACATACCCACCTTGCTTAAATTAGCAGTTTTGGGTGAATTTTATTTTGACAAAGAATTGCTTTCAAAATGGAGGATATCGAATAATCAGGTAACAAAAACATACCCAGTTGAATTGATAAAAGGTCAGTTTGATTTATCGTTATTTCATTATGAAAATTTAGACAAGGAAATTGTATCAAATCTTTTTATTTCTAAAAAAATAATAATTAATCATTTCAACAATCGTATTCAAATTGCATATGCCCGTTCTGGAAGATATAAATTATTACGCAAACAATATAAAGAAGCAAGAAGAGATTATTTAAAAGCTATTTTCTATAAAGGCTTCCATAATCAGGACTGGCGATTTCGTGCAATAATTGGATATGTTTTTAGTTTATTTCGCAAAGATGTTGAAGGAATTTCAAAAATGCTTGGTAAGGATTCATACAGGAAATAATGATCTCGAAACACTTTTTTAAATCTTCATTGATTTATTCCATTGTTGGAACACTTCCGGTAGCTTCGGGCATCATTATCATGCCATTATTTATGAAATACCTTACACCTACAGATTTTGGCGTAAACGCTTTGTATTTAACGATAGTATATTTTGCTCAGGTACTTTCGACTTATGGCCTGGATTCCTATATTGGCATAAGTTATTTTGATTATAAAAACAACAGCCAGAAACTCAAAGAACATGTAAGAACTATTCTTGTTTCCTTAATTGTTATTGGAGCTTTTATTATTTCAATTATGTCGGTTTTTGGTAGCCAGCTTTTCAGACTCATATTTCATGATCAATTTATTTCATTTTATCCGTTTGGGCTGATGAGTGTGGCTACAGGCATTTTCAACGGTTTCCTGAAAACATATTCAGGATTACTAATAAATCAACAGAGGCCTGTAAGATTTTTTTGGGTCAATATTATTAATTTTAGCCTTGTAATCGGGGTTTCAATTTTGTTCCTGCGCTTATACCCTAATACTCTCAATGGCCCGATGCTGGGGCGATTACTGCCTGCTGCGTTTTCATTTTTCGTTGTTTCATATTACATGATCCGTGAGTTTGGGTTTGGCTTTAAAAAAGAGTTTATAAAAGGCATGATATCCTTCTGCAATCCAATGGTGGTTTATGCGATTTTTATCTGGATCATTTCATATATTGACAGGTTTATCATTGAACATTTTATGGTTGACCCAATGTATGTGGGTATTTTTGATGTCGGAGTCAAATTGACCATGCTGATAGATTTTTTACAAATAGGGCTTGCAAATACAATCCATCCGAAAGTCTATAATACATGGAAAGATCATAACCTTAACAAAAGCACACCCGAGGTAAACCGCTACTATAATGGATTTACAGCAATTACTATTATTATTATTCCTGTTTTTCTTATTGTAATCCCATTTTTAGTACCCATAATTGTTCACAAGGAAATTTATTTCCAGTGTTTCCCATATCTTGCATTATTATGTCTAGGCTTTGCAACAAGGCCAATGTATTATATGTTGCTCGCACCAATTTTTTATTTCAAAAAGACTAAGGTTTTGCCAAAAGTTTTTTTCTTTGCAGCCATTTTCCAAATAACATTAAGCTATTTTCTTGTAAAGGAGTTTGGTTTAATTGGTGCCGTATGGGCGAACTTTTTGATAAAACCAATTCAACTTATAATTGTTTATTACGAAAGCAGAAAAATATTTAATTTTGAATTTAACTTCATTAAACAATTATACTTCCCATTGTTTTATATAATCTTGGTAATTATTTGCGAACAAATAATCAGGATTTTCGGAGTAAACCGGTATGCCATATACACGGGCGAGTTATTAGTTATTTTTACAATTACTTATTATTTGTACAGAAACGAAATCAAATTGGTATTGGGAAATATTATTAACAGAAAAAAGTGAAAGTCATTATATTCATTAAAAATACTTTTTTAGGATTGACTAAATAATGGTGGCACTATCGGAGTGTCGCAAGATATCGTAAACGCCATGTACAAAAGCGAAGTTATGCGCCCATGCAGCGATGAATTAACTTTCAATGTGATTCTTGGCAAAAGTTGCCAAAATAAGTTAATGAAAAATTATAACTCTTTTCGAACTCAAAAGATTTTTATCTGAGTATATTTTTATTAAATATAAACCATTCCCTGCAGAAGAAAGATCAAATTGTTCAGAACTGATATCAGCATTATTGTATGTTTGAGAAATTATTTGTTGCCCTAATTCATTAATAACTTCAAGTGTGATAATGTGACTTTGATTTGATAAATAATATAAACTTATTATTCCCGATGAAGGGTTTGGATAAATTAAAATCGATTGATCATTTGGTATTTCATCAATATCTGTGCATAACTCAAAAGTTACCCGAACAGAATCTGCACCCTTGCATTCATGAGAATTTGTTACTTCAATACTAAATGAATGGGAACCAAGTCCAATCCCGGTTGTATCAATAGCTATTGATTGACTATTTGAGCCCGTTGACCAATTATATGTTACGTAACTGTTTCCTGCATTTAGCGTAATGGATTGATCAGCACAAATGGTTGTGTCCGGGCCAAGATCGGGTGGCTGAAATGCATTCACTGTAACACTAACACTATCTTCACCAACACATCCTCCATTAGTTTCTGTTACATAGTAATACGTGGAAACTGAGGGACTGACACTTATTGAACTAGTTGTTTCACCAGTACTCCATAGGTATGTACCACCACCAGTAGCATTGAGTACTACATTTTCTCCCTGACAGATCATATGATTTGGACCAGCATCCGTATTTCCAGATCCAACATGTACTGTAACGCTTGCTGTATCAGTACAGCCTGCATCAGATATTGTAACTGTATAGGTTGTAGTTGTTAATGGATTTACTGTAATAGTTGAGCCTGTTTGTAAATTGCTCCATTGATATATTGTGCCTCCACTTGCATGCAAGGCAAGAGGATTCCCATCGCAAACAGTTGTATCATTACTTACAACAGCATTAACTGCCGTACCAAACAATAAATTAATACTATCCCTGTCAACACATCCTCCACTATTTGTCACCTGCACCCAATATGTACCACTTGTTGATGCTTGAATAACTTGTGAAGCCGCTCCAGTGGACCATAGATAAATACTTCCCTGATTTCCTGCATTAAGATTGTATGCTGGAACACCACATAAAATTGCATCAGCTCCGAGGTTTACATTTAATGGTTCAAAAATTACCATAATAGAGTCCGCATCGGTACAATATCCATTACTAACTGTCACCATATATAAACCGGAGGATGTAGCAATAATATTTTGATTTGTTGATCCTGTTGACCATGAATAAGTACAGCCGGTATTTCCAGCGTTCAGAAACAATGAATTTCCAGTACAAATTGTAGTATCATGACCAAGGTTTACAGATGGTACTTGGTGATTCGTAATAACAATATTTGTTGAAGCTGTATTCCCAATATTGTCAGTTACAGTTACAGAATAATTTCCTGCGCAGAGACTATCACCGGTCTGCGTTGTTTGCGAAGGAGTAGTATTCCATAAATAAGTATAGGGAGGATTGCTTCCCTGGACATTTAGAGTTGCTGAACCATTGCACAATCCAGTACAACTTTGATTGACAACAGCAATATTGATGTTTAAAATTATAGCGCATGAAGAAAATTTTACCAGGAAAGCGTCATCAGAACCTCCATTATAACTATTACTATAACCTCCAGATGCTATCCCTGATGAATTACTTGTCGCTCCTGGAAGAAAAATGTTTTCAGAACGATCTATTGAAGGATGCCCACAAAATTCACCTCCCTGTCCATAATATGTAGCACAAAGTCGGTTGCCTGCAGCATCGAATGAAACTAGAAAAAGGTTGCTGGAACCAACTTTAGTATTCTGAAATCCGCCGGATGAAATTGATGAGCCACTGGCGGTGCTTCCAGCAAGATATACATTATTTGATTTTCCAACAGTAAGATAACCACAACTCTCGTTCCCCGAACCTCCATAATATGTTGCCCACAACCGACCTCCTGAGGGTGAAAATTTAGCAAGAAAGGCATCGTTAGACCCGCCACCATAAGTATTCTGGAACCCTCCAGATGATATTCCTGAAGTACTTGCGGTATTTCCTGAAAGAAAAATATTTCCGGACAAATCCAAATTGACAAAACCACCATTGTCTAATCCGGTTCCTCCATAATATGTAGCCCACATCCGGTTTCCTGAGGCATCAAATTTCACAATAAAGTTATCATAAGAGCCACCCAAAGTATTTTGAAATCCGCCGGAAGCGATGCCCGAAGAACTATTTGTTGTGCCACTTAAATAAACATTTCCAAAAGAATCAACTATGACTCCGAAACCTTCGTCATCTCCACTTCCTCCATAATAAGTTGACCATTGAAGATTTCCAGTTGAATTAAACTTCGCAACAAATGCATCAGAAGTCCCTCCTCCATACGAATTCTGAAATCCTCCTGAGGCAATTCCGGCAGAGCTGTTTGTGCGCCCGGCAATATATACATTATCTGAATTATCAGTAGTAACATCATAGCTATTATCATTACTACTACCACCTAAATATGTAGCCCATATGCGATTTCCTGACGCATTGAATTTTACAAGGAAACCGTCCTGCCCTCCACCGATAGTATTTTGATATCCGCCTGAAGCGATGCTTGAAGAACTTAATGTTGTACCTGTAATATAAACATTGTTCATATAATCAGTAGCTAACCTGTTACCTTCATCATTATCGGTACCACCATAATATGTTGCCCAAACTCGGTTTCCAGCAGCATTAAATTTTACAAGATAGGCATCCTCTAACCCTCCTCCAAAAGTATTTTGAAACCCTCCGGAGGCAATACCAGAAGTGCTATATGCATTGCCTGACAAATAAACATTATTTGAAGTATCTGTTACTGTGTTTTGGCCATATTCGATGTCTGAACCTCCATAATAAGTAGCCCATATACGACTGTTTTGGGAGAAAGAATTTAATCCTAATATGAGTATGACAATTACTGGAATTAGCTTTTTCATAGGATTATTTTTTGCATATTAATAAATAGTTCATTATTTCATTAACATAACTAATCCATATTTTCTTAAATTCCTGTCTCCTGTGCATATTGTACCATACTCAAGCACCCATGCATAAATATCATCCTGACACAAATTACCTTTGAATTTACCATCCCAACCTTCATTGATATTATTGCTTTCAAATATCATTTCACCCCATCTGGTAAAAACCATTAAATGATAGTTTGAAATCCCTTCACCTATTGGTGCAAAAATTTCATTTACTCCATCATTATTGGGAGTAAATGCATTTGGAATATACAAGCTTATCTCACCCCCACTAACTTTTATTGAATCTGTCAGGGTGCAATTTTCAACTTGTGCTATCACCCAGTATTCGCCAGGTTCAGTAACAGTTATAGAAGGATTTGCGTTTCCTGTAGACCACAAATATGAATTAGCGACAATGTCAGTTGACAACGTTATTTCAGCCTTATTACATAGGGAAACATCTCTGCCAAGATCTAGCGCAGGTGGAGGTCTAACAGTGATTGGGTCAATTGAAGAACAATTATTTAAAGTAACGCTTACCCAATAAAACCCTGGTGTATCAATAGTAATAACCTGGCTTATGGATGATGTGGACCATAAATATGTTGCACCAACATTTCCAGCATCAAGTGTAATTGAACTGCCAACGCAAATTATTGTATCAGGAGATAATGCAATTATTGGAGCAGAATTAAAACTTACAGCAATACTATCCGTTCCCGAACAAACAGAATTATTCACAGATACCCAATAATCTCCACTTGTTGTAACTGTTATTGTTTGTGTTGTATCTGCGGTTGACCAAAGATATGTTCCACCTGGATTTCCTGCATCTAATAAAAAAGAATTAAGGCCACACAAAACCGTATCATTTCCAATATCAAGATTAAAAGTTTGAAAATTTATATTCACGCTATCAATTGTAATACAAGTGCCATTATTTACTGTTACAATATATTCTCCCGAATTTGTCACAGTAACAGTTTGACTTGTTTGTCCATTTGACCAACTATATAATGAGCCTGCATTACCCGCATCAAGATTAACAGAGGTTCCTTGGCACAGTGCAGTATCATTGCCGATATTGACAACTGGAGGTGTTGCAAAAGTAATCGTCACTTCATCAGTTCCTGAACAAAAAGAATTACTTACAGTAACAATATATGTTCCAGTGGAGTTAACAGAAAGCAATTGGGAAGTGGCACCAGTAGACCAATTGTATGAGTTACCTGCATTACCTGCATCAAGGATAAATGCACCACCACCGCAAATTAAAGTATCGTTCCCGAGATTGACTTGTATTGGCTGAAAAACAACATCAATAGAATCAGTAGAAGAACAATTCCCATTGCTAACTGACACCCAATAAATCCCTGAATTATGAACTGTGATAATTTGATTTGTTGAACCAGTAGACCAATTATAAGAAGCACCCGGATTTCCAGCATTAAGCATAACGGAATTGCCCGGACACAATGTTGTATCATTACCAAGATTCACACTAGGAGATGAATTAAAAGAAATATTAATTGTGTCTCGGTCTTTGCATCCGTACTGATCGGTTACCTGTAGCCAATATACTCCGGAATTATTAACTGTGAAACTTGAATTGGTTGATCCATTTTGCCAAAGATAATTTGGAAAAACTGCTCCTGAAGACAGAATAATATTTTGACCTGAACATAACGAAGTATCATTTCCAAGATTAATGGTTGGATTGGGATTAACAGTTACCTGAATTGCATCTGATGCCTGACATCCTGCACTATTCGTGGCTGTCACGGAATAATTTCCTGCAGCAGAAACTGAGATTGAAGAAGAACTCTGTCCGGTGTTCCATAAATATGAATAGGATCCTATTCCTGCATTAATTGTTATTTGAGATCCATTACATATTATTGTATCGTTGCCTAGATTAATGGAAGGCGAAGGGTTTAACGAAAGAATAATTGCATCTGTTGCAGAACATCCATTACTGTTTGTTACCGTCACTGTATAGATAGCAGCAGTTGAAGCAGAGATGGATGATGTAGTAGCTCCTGTACTCCAATTATAGGAAGAAAAACTATTGCCAGCAGAAAGTAAAATTTGATTCCCACTGCATAAGGATGTATCATTGCCAATATTCAGATTAATACCAGGGAATATTAATAAATGAACCGAATCAATTCCAATACAACCTGTGCTGTTTGTAACTGTCACTGCATATGTCCCATTTGAAGAAACCGTAATTGATGGAGAAGATGAGCCAGTATTCCATAAATAGGATGAGTAAGCGCTGCCGGCATTATAGGTTATTTGGCTTCCTGAACATATTGCAGTATCATTTCCTAAATTAATATTAAGACTTGAAGAAACAAACAAGTGAACTGAATCAATTCCTGTACATCCTGAACTGTTGCTTACAGTAACAGCATAAATTCCAGGATTTGAAGTGCTGATTGAAGATGTAGTAGCACCTGTACTCCAAATATAATTTGCATAACCAGATCCTGCATTAAAGGTTACAGAACTATTCGTACATATTGTTGTATCATATCCGATATCTATATTTATATTATTAGCAGTAACATTAATTAATTGGTGAAGTGTATCAATATAACATTTATTATAAATAATTAAAGTAACGTTGTAATTGCCAGCATTAGTAAATGAATGTGAAGGCGCTAAAACATTACTAAAATTGCTGCTTCCAGAAAGTGGATCATTAAAATTCCACGTTAAAGAATCGTAAGCACCAGAAGGGGTCGTATGAAAATCATAGGTAGTACATGCATTATGGGAATAAGTAAAATAATTTGAATGAAAATTGAGCAAACTCTGATGAAAAGTGGGTAGTCCTAGTACACTAAAAGTCCCGGGAGCAAGGGTAAAACCATTACTTACGAAACCACATCCGGCACCTAAAACATTAGGATTATTAATTACACTGATATAATTTTGATTGCCCCTGGCCATATATATTTTCCCATTAGGCCCTAGCTGCAATGCACAATAATCATAGTTACCATTATTTGCTGAAGAAATTGTTTGAAAAGTATTATTGGTAAGATTAATCTGGTAAAGTTTGTTAGTTCCCCAGTATGTGGACGCATAAAGAATACTATCATTTGGTGAAAATTCCAAACCATAAGCACCAGACCAATTATTAAATAAAACAGGATTGGAAACAACGCCTGTAGCATTATTGAAATCGTATAATTCAACGCGAATATCAGGAGTAAAAGTAATAGCAGTGGCGAGTTTAGACCCATTATGAGAAGCTTTCATATAACCGATCATATTGTTATGAGCAGGCCCTACATTGGTATTTACAGGAGAGTTCAGTCCGGTCGAGGTGACAAGGTAGGCCATAAACTTATTTGTGTTGTATTCATGAAATAATACCCAGATATCCACACCATTCTGATGAGTTACGGCAGTAATTTTCTCAGTGGCTGGATAATATATGAAAGTATTTTTAGAAGAAGCGACTACATCCCCAAGTCCGCCATTGAGAGTCATATCAACAATGCAATAATATAATTGAAGATTAACTTGCCCTGAATGATAGAAAATATAATACTGCATACAATTCCCGGGTTTTCTTATAATCACAGTTTGTGTAGCGGAAGTATTACCATTCAAGCCAGTACCATTAGGCATTGTTACATGATTTTTATTCCATACAGTAACCCCATCGGTATAAAAAAGCAAATCCCCGTAGTTATCACATTCAACTGAGCATCCTTCACCATTATTAATTTGTCCATTAGAAAGTGCAACAGGATTTCCACCAACAAACTTCAGACCTGCATGGGTTCCAAAATACCATACATTTGTCATTGAAGGTTGAGAAATAATATTTGAAATAAAAAGAAATGTACTTATAAATAGTATAAATATTTTTTTTTGCATTTCAATTATTGTTATTGTATCATTATTTGAGTATACTTACAACTCCTGATTTATATCTTACTCCAGTATTAATGTAACAATTAGTCTGGTATTCTATTACCCAGAAGTAAACACCATCCGAACATAATGTCCCTTTGTAAGTTCCATCCCAAACTTCAGTAGTGTTTTTATTTTCATACAACAATTGCCCCCACCGGTTATATACTTTCACATTAGCATTTGACATGTCAAGATATTTAATTTCAAATTTGTCATTATATCCATCTCCATTTGGCGTAAATACATTGGGAATAAAAATATCAGTACTGTCTGAGCCATAAGAAACAACAATCGTATCACGTTGTTTACAACCAAAACTATTGATTACTTCTACCCAAAATGTTCCTGGGATTGTGATGTTGAAGAATTCATATGATGAACTATCTTGCCAATTATAAATATTGTCACCAGAACCTGCATCAAGTATTACATTCTCACCAGAACACAGGTTAAAATCGTTCCCTAAATTTACAATTGGAGTTGGATTTACTGTCAAAGAAAGAGAGTCGACGCCAGTGCATCCAAATGAATTAGAAACAGTAATAGAATAATAACCACTTGTTGATGCTATAATAGTTGAAGCTGTACTACTATTATTCCAAAGATAACTTGCAGACCCAATACCAGCATCAATATTTAAAAAATTATTGTTACATATTGAAGTATCATTACCGAGAAAAATTATAGGAGAAGGATTAACTAACAGATTGATTGAGTCAGTGCCTGAACAACCTGAATTATCAGTTACAGTGACTGAATAGTTTCCGCTATCAGATACAGTTATTGTAGAACCTGTCGCCCCAATATTCCATAAATAAATGGCATATCCATTTCCAGCATTGAAAGATAATTGACTCCCATCGCAGATTGCTGTATCATTTCCCAAATCTAAAATAAGATTAACGCCAACGGAAAGTTTAACAGAATCAATACCCAAACAACCTGAACCATTTGTTACAGTAACAGTATATGTACCGCTGCTGGATACTATAATAGACGATGATGATGATCCTGTATTCCAAATGTATGATAAATAGCCGTTTCCAGCATTAAATGAAACCTGATTTCCAATGCATATAGAAGTATCATTTCCAATGTCAATCAATAAATTTGGATTTATTGATAAATGAATCGAATCCGTTCCAACACAACCAGCACTATCCGTAACCGTGACAGAGTATGTCCCGCTACTGATAACATTAATTGATGAACTATGAGCGCCGGAATTCCAATTATAGGATGAAAAATTGCTTCCTGCATCAATGTTAAATTGTCCGCCCGAACAGATAGCTGTATCATTACCTAAATCAATGAAAACACTATTTGCCGTTACATTAATTAATTGTTGAATTGTATCCGAATAACAATTATGATAAATAATTAAACTTACATTGTAACCACCATTACTAGAAAATGAATGAGTCGGATTTGCGACACCGCTTGAATTACTTATTCCCGAAAGTGGGTCATTAAAATTCCATTTTAATGAATCGATTGCTCCAAATGGAATTGCCTGAAAATTATATGAGGTACAACCAGAGGGAGAATATGAGAAGGTATCTGGAAAAAAATCGAATAAACTTTGATCAAAAGTGGGAAGTCCTAGCACACCATAGGTCCCTGGCGCCAGAGTAAATCCATTGCTTACAAAATTACATCCTGTACCAGAAACATCGGGGTTATTGATAACACTGAGGTAATTTTGATTACCTCTTGCCATATATATTTTACCATTTGGTCCAAGTTGTAAAGCACAATAATCATAATTACCACTATTGGCAGAGGCAATAGATTGATAGGTGTAATTTGATAAATCGAATTGATATAAATGATTCGTTCCCCAATACGTACTTGCGTATAACAAGGCATCGTTGGGAGAGAATTCAATTCCATAAGCTCCAGCCAAATTCGGGAAACTATGAGGATTGGAAACGACACCGGTAGATTTATCAAAATCAAATACATCTACTCTTATATCAGGAGTAAAAGTAATGGCAAGTGCAATTTTATTTCCATCATGCGATGCTTTCATGTAACCGATAAGATTATCATGATATGCTCCAACATTCGCTGAAATAACTGGAGCACTGATACCAGTTGAAGTAATGAGATAAGCTAGAAATTTATTATTTGTTGAACCAAGTCCATGTAATATTATCCAAATATCAGTCCCATTCTGATGTCGCACGGAAGTAATTTTTTCTGCACCCGGAGAATACAAGAAAGTGTTTTTTGAAGATAGAACAACATCTCCCAATCCACCATTTAGCGTTAAGTCAATGATTGAATACCTCCAAATCTGACTTCCAAACTGTCCATCTGTATAAAAAACGTAGTATTGTTTACATTCACCAGGTTTTCGTACAATCACTGTTTGAGTTGAAGAGTAGTCTCCATCTAATCCGGTTCCGTTTGGCATAGCTGTGTGATTTTTATTCCAAACAGTAACCCCATCAGTATAAAAAAGTAAATTTCCATAATTATCGCATTCAACAGAACATCCTTCGCCATTATTGATTTGTCCATTAGAAAGGGCAACAGGATTTCCACCAACAAACTTCAGTCCTGCATGGGTTCCAAAATACCATACATTTGTCATTGAAGGTTGGGTGTAACTATAATTTATGAAAATAAATAATAGAAAAATTAGAGTAACTAATCTACTTTTCATCAAACAATATTAATTAACAAATATAATTAACATATTCTATTTAGTCAAATATTTGAGAATAAATTTTTTAGAAATGTGAAAGAAATAACAATTCTTTAAAAATACTGGCAATCTATTAATTAGGCAGGAAGATCAATGAAATAAAATATTGATTTCTTATTGGCTAGAAAGTATCGTAATCTGCTCCAATAAATGAAATATCACTATAAGGAAGATCGGGATTTATTGAGAAATATCCAATAGGAAAACTTTCAGTATGCTCCACTTTATCTTTAAGATATTTAAAGAGCCAATGATTTTCACTTACAGAAATTATAGTCCTTTTACATCCCAATTTCTTTGCCAGTAATTTAAGTGTACGGATAAAGTCATCCGTACTTTCAGGTTGAAAAGTACCAACAGCGCCAATATTCAAATGAGGCAAGGGTTTTATTAATAGTGTAAAGTCATTTATTTTAATTAAATATGAATTTTTATCACGTAATTTATAATTAAAGAAATCAATATCTCTTTTAATATTTCCCTTTGAAGACTTATCATTAAAAATCTCAATATTAAAATCAGAACTATGAATTTTATACTTTGCAAGTTTTGACTGACAATATTTTTTATAAAATGACAAGAAATGCTTGTATTTAAAACTAATCTCGCAAAGTGGAATAACGTTGTTGAAAATTGTAAAATTTTGCATACATCCATAGAACTGCCAGTCCAATTTTTTTTGAAACCCAGGAAGAGAGTTTTTATTTGGAAATCCAAAAACCATCTGAATTCCTTTTTCTTGTGCAAGTTTGTATGTGAGTTTTGCAAGATCTGTAAAAAGACCTTTCTTCTGATGCTCTGGAGCCGTCATTGTATCGCCTGATTGGGCAATTAAATAATCTTTGCCATCAATTGACATCCGCATTGGAAATACACCATAATATGCAGCAAGATCATTTTCGCTGTCTTTAGCTAAAAAACCAATATTCTTCAGTCCGAAAGCACTCGTATTATATTTTTCTTTTATTGTTTCAACAGACTCTTTAATACCAAAAGATCTAAGATATAATTCCTGTATGGCTGGGTAAGATTCGTCGTTAATTTGTGAAAAAATGTAATTACTCATAAATTGGAAAATCAGAAAGCTGTTGTTTGAAAAGCTTTATTAATGAAAAATATATTTGATTCATAAGTCGTGGTGCAAGATACTCCTTGTCTGGGAAGAATTCTTATATCATTAAAATCTTCTTGAAAATTATAACTCACAGCTAATTGTTTATTAAGTCCAAGTTCGCTTGCTTTGTTTTTTACTTCCAACGTGTAACTATTATCAGGATATGCAATCATGTCAATTTCCGAACTCAAAGTTTGTTCCAAAAGCTCTTTAGATGTAGCGATATCATTTACCGCATCTTTCAAATCGATATCTCCAAGATTATAATGTAAATGCCCATGAGAGCCAATATCAACAATCTTTGATTGTGAAAGTGTTTTTAATTGTTCAGTATTCATAAGTTGCCAAATCTCATCAGGCAATTGTTTAAATTTCGCTACTAAATCATATTTTTTTATAAACTGATCAAGCAAAGAATCTCTGGTCTTTACATCTCTCGTTTTAAAAAAATCCTGTAAACTTATTTTTGTTGATTGATCAATGAAATTAATAAAACGACAATTTTCAATTTCGATTATTTCATCCTGATAAAAATACTTTAAACAAGCAATAATATCAGCCCAAATCGTTCGTATTTCCATTTCTTGAGTTAATATACTCGAAATAAAAAAAGTCGTTTTTACATTATATTTTTCGAGCAATGGTAAAGCAATATCTAAATTATTTTTGTATCCATCATCGAACGAAATTGTAATGGTTTTCCTTTTAGGAATTCTATTATTTATATTATACTCGAATGCTTCATTCAAACTTATAATGTCAAATTCTTTAGAGAAATATTTTAAATGTTTTTCAAATTGCTCTTTATCAATATGTCTTGGTGAAAAGTAACTGCTATTCTCAGAGACTACCCCATGATAAATTATATTAAGAATGGATTTTTCACTTTTATTTCTCCACCTTTTTTCTAATCCCGAGTTTACTATAGCAGGAAATAAGATTCTTCGCGCAATTTGTTTTGAAAATTTCATTTAATAAAAATATTTCAAAGTTAATTTATTTCTTATTGTCTCTTTAGAAATTATTATACGAATTTTTTCAAAATGCCCTGTTCACCCCTATAACCCACCTGAATTTAATATACTTGTCTTCCACATATGGCAGGCTGTTCAGGAATAAAGGCATATCGAAACGGATTGTAAGCGGTTTTATTTTTTCCAGCGGTCCGAATTTTTTTATGGTCAGCGCTGCCCCAACTCCTGCATCAGCACGGAGTTTTGCAAAAGTAAGATTTTCATAAATCAAGCTCGAACTAATAAAACCAGCATCTCCGAATAAGTAAGTGCTCAAATCGATATAATCTGAAAATTTATCAGCAGCAGCATAAAACATTTTATTAAATTCAAGTTCTGCATTTATTGCCGCACCACTGTGTCCTTTATAAACATAGCTCAAACTGTTTTCTTTTCCCGGCTCGGGAACGAGGTATCCAGCATATCCGCGAAGATTAAGGCCTCCACCCTCCTGAAAATGATTTACATCATATCCGTAACCAAGCCATGAATTATTAACAAAACCAACGGCACGTGTATATTTATTATTGATGAGTTCTTCAGGATTTGCTCCGGCCAGATAGAGAGCTGATTCATTCGCCATAGCAGTACCAACGGCATATTGCAGAAACGCCCGAGTTTTCATTGTTAATTTTCCAAGTGATTTTTTATTCAGATTTGTCAGGCTGAATGTTGCAAAATCGTAAAAACTATTGAAAGCAGAACTCCTGAGTTTGATACTGCTTGTACCATTCCCTGCTTTATCATTATAATTATGATCATAACCAAAAGTCAGAGAATTATTATATTGCACTTTGTTTTTATCTACTGATAATCCCCATTCTGCAGGATACAGCAAATATTTCAGATCAGTGCTGTCCTGTATAAATTCAGAATTGAAATTGAAATAAAACTTATTGTTTTGATTACGATTCTTCTTTGCAAATCCTATAGTGTATGAATTAATTCCGTCGAGGTCGCGT
>Ga0224524_1000400_pt1 | contig 17338 bp, 18 predicted proteins | sample CFST75metaG_FD_179895 | JGI IMG/M metagenome (GOLD analysis project Ga0224524, IMG submission 179895) | Peat soil microbial communities from Stordalen Mire, Sweden - C.F.S.T75 | ecosystem: Environmental > Terrestrial > Soil > Wetlands > Peat | place: Sweden: Norrbotten County, Stordalen Mire... | reverse complement strand
TTCTAGAACATTCCATGAATACGTTTGCGTAAAGATGTGAGCTTGTTATTCAATACCCTGTAAGGCTTTTCGTAAAATCTCAATACTTGTATTGCAAAACTTCATATATTTGTAATCTTTTAAATACAGATTTTATATATTCTTTATGAATTTAGATTTAGACTATTATTAGTTTTTCGTTACAATGATAAGTTCAAAGTAAGATGTCGGGTTATTTTTTTTTAGGGGGATGAGTGATTTATGAGTAAATTTAAACGTAGATTTACTAAACAATTCCGAAATGGGGAAAAGGGCTTCACTATCTTTGAACTTTTAGTTGTCATCGTTATCATGGGGATTCTGGCCGCCGTCGCGATTCCACAGGTAACCAAATTCATTTCTAAAGGTAAAGTCTCGGCAGCAAATTCTGAACTTGTGTCGGTAAAAACAGCGATGGGAGCAACAATGGCTGATGCGCAAGTAAGTTCACTTCCCGGTGCAGGCGGCAGTGCACTAACTGTTCTTTTAAACCCTACCACAGACTTCGAGGTTGTTAGCGCAGCTAATTCTCCTTCTGGTATTAACGTTTATGTTTCAGCTTATCTCCAAAGTAGTACTATTTCGTCACCTGGTACTGCTGCGACTGCATTGCCGATAAAGGGAACCTATACATTTAATTCGAGCGGAGCAATCGTAACAGCCTCATTCCCTGGCGTTACTGGTTTTACTAATAACCCTGGCGGTAGCTTCCAATAACGTTGGGAGATATGAAATGAAAGTTCAATTTCTATAGCCAAAAACCTCAACGAACGCTATATTCCAACGAAAGATTTCCATTGGTAACAACGTCCAAAAACGATGGAATTACACACAAGATGCTTTTCATATATTCAATATTTAAGCAATAAATAGAATAAACAAAAGATGGATTTAATTCAGCTTTAATTTAGAGTATAATGGACTCTAAATTAAAGCTGATTAAACGGGAGGTAAAAATGTCAAACAAAAAATGGCAAATTGAGGTAGAAGGTCAGCAATGTGTTATTGATGTGCAGTTAGGCTCTTTCACGGGAGGTGGTTGCTTAACGTTAAATGGGAAGGAAATCAATAAATGGGGGGCATCTTTTAGTGGCTTGCCGTCGCAAATTAAGTTCGAAGTCAAGGGAAAGAAAGCAGAAATTAAAAGTAAAGGATTTTTGTCTGTTACTCCAATTCTCTATATTGACGGAAAAGAAGTAAAGTAGCATTAATATCAAATGTTGTTACTAGCATTTGTGGAAAAATGTAATATTTTCTTACTAAATAGCATTGAAATTATTAAAGCGGCTAATTATTTTAATGTTTATTAACCGCTTTAGTAATTTCAGTTGGCGTAATATGACAATCATCGGGATGACTACAAGCATTAAAAACTGATTTATCTATTCAAAATCCACAGTCAATTGTCGTGTCAGTTTCATACTTTTCGAATCAGAAACACCACCAAAACCAGCCAGCGATAGCCATTTTCCACCAAGACAAACCACGACACAAAATGGAATGGTTACTGTCGCCAAATGACACTCTGATAATAGAACAATCCCAGCCCGAATTAAAACCGACATGGATATTTTGTGGTCTTCAACGATTTTCTTTACGAAAGCCAAACCCAAACCATTGCCTTTATCAATTGAAACTCGAAAAAATCAAAAACCATATAACCCCAAAATAACTAAAAAACTTATTGACAAATTCAATTATAAGTGGTAGCATCTGGCTAAATTAATGCAATATCCATATGGAAATCCGGTCGAACTTATCGAAGAAAATGTTTGATGATTTCATATGGTAAGAGTAGCCATGCCAGGGGAAGTACAGGGTACTGAAAGTTTGTGGTTGGACTTCCAGCTAATTGTGGTTGACGTCCCCTCCCGTGATCGAGCCCTGAGAATAATCGGGTTGTGGCATGGCTAACTTTACCAGTTAGGATATATATATTATGAATGTTAAAAAAAGAATTTAATCAATCTCCAATAAATATTTAATAAGATAGGAGGCCACATGAAAAAAGGATTATTCTGGATAGTACTGAGTTGTCTCATGGTGTTGTCAATGATTTTAGCGTCCTGCACCGCCTCGAGTGTTACCACGGCAACCACAATTATTTCAACTTCCCAGACCACCACTCCGACAACCACTTCCATAACTCCGACTATAACTTCCCCAACTTCCTCCACAACATCTGCCGTTATAACCACCTCGGCAACTACAACCTCAACTGGGAACTGGTGGGATAGTCTTGGAACACCTCAATATGGCGGTACGATAACCTTTTCATTAAATACCAACATCGTGAATTTTGATCCATGTATTATCTCCGGGATGGGTATAAACCCGGCTTATATGGAGAGATTAATCACGGACAATTGGCTCGAGGACCCTTCAATATTCAACTACCAGATAGGGTTCCGTCCTGTCGATTACGATAAGGGTTACCTTGAATCATCATGGGAAACTCCGGACTCCAGTACCTATATTGCCCATATCCGCCAAAATGTCTATTGGCAGAACATCACACCAGCAAATGGACGTCAGTTCGTCGCTTCTGATATAGTATACGACTTTGATCGATATTTGGGGCTGGGCAACGGTTACACCAAACCCCCGACCACTGCTAATGCTAGCTTGTATGCCTCCCTGGTATCCGTTAGCGCCACTGATAACTTTACCGTCGTATTTAAGTGGTCTTCAACCAGTTTGGAATCCATGTATGAGAACATGGGTTCGATGGGGCCTTCGATTGATTTCGAATCCCCGGATGCGGTGCAATTATGGGGAAATCTAATTGATTGGCATCATGCCATAGGCACCGGACCTTTTATTCTTACGGATTTTGTTGATAATAGTTCAGCAACACTGGTTAAGAATCAGAACTATTGGGGATATGACGAACGTTATCCGCAAAATAAGCTACCCTATGTAAATTCCTTGAATGTGCTCATTATAGCCAACATGCCTACAGCACTTGCAGCAATGCGGGCCGGTAAGATCGATGAAATTAGCGGAGTATCGACTCAGCTCGCTCAAAATATGCAAGTAACCAACCCCGCAATAAAACAAATAGCGGTCCCTGGACCTGCTGGTACCATAGACCCGAGGAATGACGTAGCGCCTTTTACTGATATTAGAGTCAGGGAAGCAATGCAGATGGCAATAAATGTACCGGAGATAGCTAAGACTTATTTTGGCGGCACGGCCGACCCGTATCCAGTCTCGTTAACTTCGAGATATATGACTGGATGGGGAGATACATATCCTAATTGGCCCGCAGATTTGCAAGCCCAGTATGCCTACAATCCGACCCAGGCCAAGCAGCTTCTGGCCCAGGCAGGCTTCCCCAATGGATTTAACACCGACATAGTAGCTGATGCCAGTTCAGATCAAAATGAGTTATTGATAGTCCAGTCAGATTTTGCGGCGATCGGTATTAACATGTCAATCCGATTGATGGATTCGGCTGCATGGACTGCTTATGTGAATGCACATTTGGATGATCAAATTACCACGCGTTCATCTCCATCACTTGGTTTCGCTTTTGAGCCACTCATTCAGCTTAAACATTTTATGACAGGATTCAGTAATACTTCTATGGTGACAGGCACTGGTTTTGATGCTTTCTATCCCGCTGCCCTGGCTGCGACGAGCATTGACCAGGTGAAACAAGTGCTTCAACAAGCGAACTTATATGTGGCACAACAGCATTTCTGTATTTCGCTATGTCAAACCACTCAGGTTACATTATCTGAACCATGGCTGAAAGGTTACAACGGTCAAAATCACTCCCTTTATGGAGGGAGCAATGGTCCATTACTTCTCTGCTTCTACGGAGCGAGATTCTGGATCGACAAAAGCCAGAAATAATAAATTAAATTGTTACATCTGAAAGTTTAGTACAATATGGAGATATTCGGTGAAACGCGTTTATGTAGATACTCCTGAAGGGCAGATATATTGCCAGATCGAAGGTGGTGGGGAACCGGTGTTATTGCTGCACAAGGCAAGTTTGTCCTCTGAGGAATTTGCCGATGTATTACCGCTGCTCGGCAAAAAGTACTGGGCTATTGCCATGGACGTTCTTGGCTGCGGAAATTCGGACCAGCCTCCATTTAAACCTCAAGTCGAGGATTATGTCCGGAATATAATACATTTCCTTGATGCTTTAGAGATAGCGAAAACAAATATTGTCGGCCGTCTTTTTGGAGCGTCCTTAGCAATAGAAATGGCAGTAAGTCATCCGGAACGTGTAAATAAACTTGTACTTTGCGATTGCCTTCACGTACCTCCAGAAGAACTGCAGAAAGCACGAGATGACTTTAAGAATGAAGGTGTTGTTTTCCAAGAAGACGGCTCACACCTTGTGGGCGTTTGGAAAGGACGAGGGGGAAGACCGGGAGCCAATCTTGAAATGGTTCAAAGAGCATCGGTTGAGTACCTGAAATCTGGTCTAGGTACAAGAGCAGGCGACTCGCATAGGGCTAAGTTTGATTACGATGTATCTACAAGGCTACCCAAGATAAAAAGCCCTGTTTTGTTGTTATATAGCGAGAAGAGCCATTTTTATCCTCGTTCAGAGGCTACTCGAAAATTGATTCCAATTTGTTCAGTGAAGTTAATAGAGAAGACCCCTTCTTTCCCGACATGGGAAAACCCAAAAGAATATGCACAGGCAATCACTGAATTTTTGCAGCATTCAAAACCGTAACAATTTGTGCTTGCGCATTTGGTCGAAAAGAACATTTTGATTAGACATTCTTTGCTAAGGAGAACACAATGAAAGTTGCCGGAATAGATGTTGGAAGCAAATACGTCCATGTTTATCTCATGGAGATTGCTAAGACAAAGATAGACTACGTGATCGAGCAAATCCATGATCCCAATACACCAACCCCGAAGGGATTACTAAAGTATGCATTACCAACAGGAACAAATCCATCTGAGATTGCTGAGCGAGCATATGATGAGGCGCTCACGCAGATTCAATTACAGCGGAGCGACGTGGAAAGAGTTTGGGCTACGGGCACATATCGAAAACAGGCCAAATCCGCTAATCATTTCATTCCAGATGCCATCGCTAACACTCATGGGGTACTGTTAAAAGTACGCAACGCTAAAACGATTTTAGATGTTGGTGAGATTGGTTGTAGAGTTATAAAAATTAGCCGGGAAGGCAAAGTTCTCGATATGGCTGTTAGCGATAATGGAACTGTTGGTATGGGTAGTTTTAATGAATTCGCTGCCAAGGCACTGGAGCTGACTCTTCCCGAAATGTCGGAGATTTCGTTAAATTATACAAATACTATATTCTCAAATGGCCGCTATAAAACATTTGGTGAATCTGAAGTGGTTTCTTTAGTCAAGCAGAAAGTATCAAAAAATGATATTGCCCGCGCCGTTTATGATGCCATAGCCGCCAGAGTTGCCTTCGTAGCGCAAATTACGGGTTTGGAAGATGATGTAGCTATCGTCGGTGGCATGGCTAAAAATAGCGGTTTTGTAGCGGCACTAAAACAGACAATCGGGAAAGATATTAAAGAACCACACAATCCTGACTTTGTTTGCTCTTTTGGCGCCGCAGTCGCTGCCGCTGCCGGCGAGGTTGATGAGAAAGTCAGGATGAAGAATCACAAAAAATGACAATTGACTTAACCCTGAACTCATGATTTAAGGACTAATAACGATAATAGTAATAGAAGTCAGATGACCATCATATGTTTATCCAATTTGGTCAAAACTTTCCCTCAGTTCAGGGGAACCCTTTGAACGGTCGTATTGAAAGTTTCGCAAATTATGATGTTTAGGTTCTACCCAAAATAGAAAAGGGTATACTTGCATTTGTATATAGTATTGATTTGTAGCATTTAAAGGAACATCGGCGAAATGAAAAACAAGGGTACATCCGCATCTAATTTTCAATTATGGCTGTTAATTGGTGAAGTAAACCATTTAATAGTTTCTCTCAGACAGACCGAGCTCGTCAAGTTCAAGGTTCCAGTCCGCCAACTTCTTGTTTTACGAACAATCCAATCTTTGGGTCCAAAAGTAACATTGTCTGAAATCGCGAGACATACGGATAGAAAAGTTCATGTAATTTCAAGACAACTTGTAAACATGGAAAAAGATGGTTTGATTAGGAGAATAAAAGACACTCCCAAATCAAATGTTTTGAGACTGGAGATAACGGAAAAGGGGATGGAAATCCTGAAAATAAGTAGGAAAAGTAAATCTATAGATGCTATATTTTCTGAGCTATCAGGAGATGATCGAGAGAATTTAAAATCAATTTTGAGCGTGGTCTTAATTCGAGCAAAAAAACAATATACCCCCGAAAATTAAGACAAGTCCCCAATCTTTTGGTCATAATATCACAAAACGATAATTTGTTACCCTTAGACCTTTATCGGGAAGACCTGAACACCAATAACAAGCAATCACCATCCGTCAAATAGGAATATGCATGTAAATCCACAATAAAACTAGCCACCCGTACCAGAGTAAACTGAAAGCGTTGTTGGATATCGGAGTCGATTGTTTTCAGACGGACTTTGGGGAATGTATTCCAGTTACATTCTCTTGTTTTTGTGAGTTTTAGTAATAGTGAATCCAGCAAAAACAGTAGACGATTCGACTGAAATATTAATAGTCCCACCGGAACCCAATATATTCAGCGCAACTGAAGGTAGGTCAGCTTTATCAATCAATATGCTAAACGTTTCTGTTTTTGAGCCGCCAGGAGCTATCCACATAGCGCGGGTAGAAATGGCACTTTGTGTCGGTGTTCCATTGATTTCAATTTTGTGTTGCATACTTGCAAGATATAGTGGAAGAAAACTACCATTTTTCAGTGTTAAAGTACCGTTTACCCGCAAGCCTTGAATGAAGCTTGAAACTGCTCCAAGCAGATTTCTCTGAAAAACACTAAGCAAACCTGTGACTATTGATTTAGTATTGATCTTGAATTTAGGAGAGACACCAGTCGCGCTGAAATCGGTTTTTAGGGAAGAATAACCGTAGACTTGAGTCCCAATAACTATTACACCGACACCTATGATGATTACTATTGCTATTAATAGATATTTCATCTATTTACTTTCCCCTAATAACGGAATTCTAAAATGTCATTATACATAAATGAAGTTTAATATGGCAAAAACATAATACATTAAGTCCGGGATTTCTCATATCAACTCGCAGTAAGCTGACCTCGAACATTTTTGTCCTTGAAACCGATGATATTCGCATCTCATCTAATTGTCAACCTGATTAAAACCCCGCAGACAATCTAAACCATCCCGTAATTTTCGTTCGGATACTCCAAAACACCAGTTAAGCAACCCAAAAAGTAGCTCTCCACCCGCAAAATGAAAATACTTACCCTATCTTTTTCATCCGATTGCCTCTGAGCGGATGGTAACAAAGCGACGAAATGTTCAAATATGGCACACTGAAGGTCAACCGTATTGAATTCTGAATGTCATAAATTTGTAATTATTATTATCAGGATTTTATAACTTTTCCATGTTTAGAAAACTATGATTAAGTGTCGTAGATCTCAAATATTGCTATATTTTGTAATATTGAAAACTTGTAAATTTCAGATATCAGTAAAAATTGGAGGAATTTAGATGGATGACAAACATCTTACGACGGATCAGGGTGTGCCAGTTACCGACAATCAAAATTCGCTGACCATTGGCCAACGGGGTCCGGTACTGCTACAGGATGTTCAATTCATTGAGAAGATGGCTCATTTTGACAGGGAACGCATCCCCGAGCGGGTTGTCCATGCCAAGGGAGCGGGGGCACACGGCTACTTCCAAACTTACAAGAGTATGAAGCCTTACACCAAGGCGAAATTCCTGCAAAATCCTAAACAAAAGACTTCCGTGTTTGTTCGTTTTTCTACCGTTACCGGAGGCCGGGGTTCGGCTGACACAGTCCGAGACCCCCGCGGCTTTGCGGTCAAGTTCTATACCGAGGATGGTAACTATGATCTGGTGGGAAATAATCTCCCTGTATTTTTCATTCGTGATGCTATCAAATTCCCGGATATGGTTCACGCCTTTAAAGGTTCGCCGGATACAAATATGCCATCCGCTTCTTCTGCCCATAACAGCTTTTGGGATTTCATATCGCTAACTCCAGAATCAACTCATATGATAACTTGGCTTTTTTCTGATCGCGGCACACCGAAAAGTTATCGTATGCAGGAAGGTTTCGGCGTTAATACTTATGTTTGGGTTAATGCCAAAGGAAAAGCGGTAGATATAAAATACCACTGGAAACCTAAACTGGGTGTGCAAAACTTGGACCGTCATGAAGCAACCCACATGGCCGGTGTCGACCCTGATTTCCTTACCCGGGACCTTCATGACGCTATCGCCAGAGGCGAAGAAGTGGAATTTGAACTAAATGTACAGATGATGGATATTACCGATGAATTAAAACAGGACTTCGACCCTCTGGATCCAACAAAAACTTGGCCTGAAGATAAGTTCCCGCTGATGCCGGTGGGAAAGATGGTGCTGAACAAAAATCCCGATAATTTCTTTACAGAAGTAGAACAAGCTGCTTTTTGCCCCGCAAATATTGTTCCCGGAATTGAGTTTTCTGCGGACAAGTTGCTACAGGGTCGCACATTCTCTTACGCCGATACTCAAAGGCATCGTCTCGGGGCCAATTTCCTTCAACTTGGGGTGAACCGGCCTGTTGTACCTGTCAACAATAACCAGAGGGATGGGGCGATGCAGAATGGCCAATTCAGTGGTGCCGTTAACTATGAACCTAACAGTCTGGCCGTTGGTATGCCTAAAGAAGCTGCTGAGGCAGGCAGGCCACGAATATACGAACTAAAGGGTGAAGTAGCCCGCCGGAAGATTAGATTAACAAATGATTTCGCCCAAGCTGGAGTGAGATACCATTCCTTAGACAAAATGGATCGGGAACATCTTCTAGACAATCTTATCGCAGACCTGATGCACATTGATAAACCAATACAGAAACGGATGATTGATAACCTCACTAAGGCTGACGCAGAGTTAGGACGGTTCGTAGAAAGAGGACTCAAACTATGACAGACAAGAAGAGACTCTGTGCCAAGAACGAACGCGCTATTCACACATTAAAGGAGCTTTTTAATGAATTACATCACTGTCGGTAAAGAAAACTCTTGCAATATCGGTATCTACTACGAGGACTACGGTACAGGTAAGCCGGTGGTACTGATTCATGGTTGGCCGCTGAGTGGAGCTTCGTGGGAAAAACAAGTACCGGTTCTTTTAGCCTCAGGCCGCCGGGTCATTTCATACGACCGAAGGGGATTCGGTAACTCAAGTAAGCCGACGTCTGGCTACGATTATGATACCTTCGCCGAAGACCTGAACAAGATTATATTAACGTTGGACTTGCATAATGTTATGCTGGTTGGTTTTTCCATGGGTGGCGGCGAGATAGCGCGTTATTTGGGCAAGTACGGCTCAAAGCGCGTGGAGAGGGTGGTATTTCTCTCGTCTGTTCCGCCCTTCTTATTAAAAACGCCGGATAATCCCAGCGGAGTAGATAAGAGTGTTTTCGATGGAATTATGAAAGCCATCTCCGTAGACCGGCTGGCATTCCTCTCCAAGTTTTTCTCAGATTTTTACAATGTAGACATTCTGGAGGGCAAGCGTGTCAGCAAGCAAGTTGTTCAGTTTAGTTGGAACGTAGCAGCCGGAGCCTCTCCTAAGGGCACCTTCGATTGTGTATCGGCATGGTTAACCGATTTCCGAAAGGATCTTGCACGTATTGATGTACCCACACTCATAATCCAGGGTGATGCAGACCGAATTCTACCCATTGACGCTACGGGAAGACGTCTGCATGAAGCCATCAAAGGAAGCCGATACGTTGAGATAAAGGACGGACCGCACGGCATAATTTGGACACACTCTGAGGAAGTAAACCGTGAATTGCTGGCTTTTTCTCGGTAAGGAAAATTATTTGATGCATCTAGATAACAAAGTGATGGGTCCAGAGCTATTATTTTTGCTGGTCATACAGTGAATTAAATATGGATAATAATATAGAGCAACAAAAACGACAATCTCATCCGCTTTTTACCGTGATCGCCATCGGACTAATGATTTTAGTGGGCGCAATTATTATTTTCCTCGACAGAAATCAGGTAAAGCAACTGTGGGGTAAAGCCGAGTGGAACTATTTAGGTGTTGCTCTGGGGTTTGTCGCTGTATCCTATCTCTTAGGAAGCATCAGCATGGTGGTCATGTTGAGGGCTTTCGGTGTGGGACTGAACAAGTTTTATCTGCTAAGGGTAGGATTTGTTTCAGAAGTTCTGTCAAATTTAATTGCCATTCCGGCCGCGATGGCATTAAGGCTTCTCGCCCTGGGACATTATGGAGTGACCCCAAGTCAAACGGTGGGTTCTTCGCTGCTACTCTCCTATTTCAAAAACCTTGTCTTTTTTATTCTGATACCGATCAGCCTGGTATATATCATCTTCAGTTATCCGCTGGTTTTTGGCGGCGTGGCGATAATGGTTTTGTTAATCGTAATCCTGGTTATAGTTATTGCAGCGGCTATCTTCATTTTATATAACACCCGAATCAGGGTCTTTGTCCTGAAGGTATTAGGTAACATCTGGCATTTTATAACACATAAAAATATTGAGAAGCGTCTCAGTGATTTTGGAGACACTCTCACGCAAGGAATTCTCCAGTTGAAACAGAAACCTAAATTCATACTGCTAATAGCAGCATTGATTATTGGAGAAGTGGCGGCCATGATAGCAGGACTGGCTTTCGGTTTTAGAGCTCTCGCCATCCCGGTGCATCTGGGCGTGCTAGTAACCGGGTTTAACTTCGGTATTACGCTGACGGTTATCTCGTTTATTCCCGGTGACCTGGGGGTTCAGGAAGCCTCAATCGCAGGGATATTAGCCATCTTTGGGGTGCCGTTCAGCCAGGGTGTATTGGGGTCTATGCTTTTCCGGGTGCTTTATTATTTTGTGCCTTTCATCTTCAGCCTGGGTTTTTACTGGAGTCTGCTAAGAGAGACGCGTAAGAAGGTGGACGAACCATTGTGACTTTTAGATTCTCCTATATATCGTGGATTATCGTCTACATCGTATACACCAAGAAAACTATATTCTGTAACGAATTTGTCATATTTCCCCACCAGTTGTTATGACCTTTACTCCTTAAAATCATTGGAAGAGAACTATCCGGCAATCCCACATTATGCCCATTGAGCGTTTTATGAAGCAATCTTTGCGCTTTTCACATGCTGTATTGCGTAAATTCCTGAAGTCTTATTGTGCCATTAAATACCTCATTTATATAAAATTTTATTGATAAACCATCATTATGTCACGAATTTGTCATATATTAGCTCAACTATTTATGCCTTTGTCATTATGTTTACAGTAAAATTGGCTAAGTAATTAGCATTAATATTCGCTTAAGATAAAAGGAAATTGGAAATCAGACAATTTGGATATTATCGTTTTGGACAAATGATTGAGTAAATAACCGGAAGCGAATTCCTAAGGTATCGTAAAAAAACTCCGGGGGATTGTTATTTGAAGAAATTTATTCTCTCCGATTTACACATCGGACACAAAGATGCTCAATATGACGCTATGGATCAGGCAATAGTTTATATTCAAAAAGAATTCAGGCAAGGTGATGAAATCTGGGGACTTGGGGATTGGTTTCATATGTATGAAAACGGGTTTGAACATTGCCTCCAACACCCGATGACGCAGAAATTCCGCGACCTTGCCGGTCAGGTTCCAACCAAACTACTGCCGGGAAACCATGACCATGTGCTGGAAAAATACCGGGATAATCCAAATCTCGCTAATCCTATCGGACCAATCAAGTTGATAAAACCATTTATGTCACATGACATTTGGTATTGTCACGGGCACGAATATGACCCATCTGTTCAATATATTCCACATAGCCTGATGTGGCTGTGGAATCATCTGCCGCAAAAAAAGTTGACTCCCAGCAATCTTAAAATGAGTTTCATCACAGAACGGTACATGATGCTGGTTTATCTGGTGCAATCCAGGGCTTTAATTAACCTTCAACAAAAGGTGAAGAAGGAACACCAGGAATGCAAAGGAATTGTTTTTGGACATACCCATTTGCCCCTTTACCAGCGGTCTCCGGATTTAATATTTGTACTTAATGACGGAGACATGAGACACAGCGCGACTTTTACAATAGAAGATGAAAACGAATTCCGCCTGATGACCTGGAACGGGAATCAGCATCAATGGCTAACTATACACGTCTCAAAGCCGTGACGGAAGGTACCTCCAAGGTTATTAAGAAAGGCTTACCCAAGGTGAAAGGAGTCTCCAAATGAAAAAAGCTCTGGTGGTACTCAACCCATCGTCCGGTGCCGCCGGCGGTTCCTCGAAAGAAGACACCATAAAAAAATGCTTTGACGACGCTAAATTAAAATATGAGATTATCTTAACAAACAAAAATGAAGATGTGGGTGAAGTCATCCGGGGACGATTAAAAGAAGGCTTCGACCTGGTGGTCGCAGCCGGGGGAGACGGCACTGTATCAGCCGTGATAAACGGCCTTATGGAAACAAAGATTCCCTTGAGTATCATTCCATTGGGCACGGGTAATTTGTTAGCCAAAGAACTACACATTCCGCTGGAAATCAAAGATGCGGTCGCAGTTATTTCAAGTTCACCCCGTTACAAAATAATTGATGTTATGAAAATCGGCAAGCGGGTATTCGTTCTAAATGCCAGCGTGGGTTATTCTCCAATTATCATGCGCAGTACCACTACCGCCCAAAAGAATCGTTTCGGAAATCTGGCTTATTTAGTAAACGCAATGATTAATTTATTCCGCTTGAGGTTTCACGGCTACGAAATTGCCGTCGATGGTAAGATGCATACCGGACGGGCGTTCGAATGCATTGTATTTAATGCCGGCGCTCTGGCCAGAACCCTTTATCCAAAAGGACCGGACGTTGCTGTGGACGATGGGCACCTTGATATCTGGATACTCTCTGTCACGAAAGGTCTTGACTATTTTCGTTACCTGTTTTATGCACTTGTAGGCCGTCCTGGCAAACTGTTACCGCCTATGTTGAGCGCCGAGCACACCGTCAGCATCAAAAGCAAAAGAAGCGTACTGGTCCAGGTCGACGGAGATGTTATCGGCAAGACGCCCGTGGAAATCGAGGTGCTACATGGAGCGTTGACCGTATTAGTCCCCGATGAAAGAATAACTCTGGGAAATCTCTAGTTATTAACCTACTTCCCCCTGTGCTCAAATAACTGCACGCCATTTGCCGGGAAATTTAGTAAACAGGTAATAAATGGATAGTTGTGATTAAAAGGAACCTAAAGTCATCAATGTAGATAATCATTATTTATCCAACAAAAAGGTGGAGGTGTTTACATTATGAGTGAACGTATCAAGGGTTGGCTCCGCAGCCCGGACCTGCTGGCAAAAAAGCCTCAAATCGGCTGGATTATGTTCATTGCCGGTGTCTTTGTTTTTACCCTTCTGGCGATTAATTTGAAAGCTAATGGCCCACTACTAAAAGTGGACACTTCAGTCACAAACGCATTGCATAACACTGCACTGAATGTGTCCAAAGGCATGCTGAATTTTATCAAACTCGGCTGGACATTTGGTAATGAGGGCGTAATGGTCCTCGGCGGTTTGATGGGCTTGTATTTTATTATCAGACGCTACTGGAAGGAACTTTGGATGGTGGCAGTAGGTAATATTGGCGGCCCATTGATGTTTCTGGCGCTATCACATATCTTTAACCGCCATCGCCCGGCGTTCGCTGTCCCGGTAGCAGCTACATTGACGGGTCCCGGTTTCCCCAGCGGGCACACTGTCGTTGCAGTGACCCTCTACGGATTACTCGCGTACCTTTTAATCCCCACGATATCGTCCCGCTTCTGGAAATGGGTGGTGATCGTATTAGCGGTGCTGATGATGCTATTCATCGGCTTTAGCCGCCTTTTTGTAGGCGGTCATTACCTTACCGATGTCATTGCAGGTTATGCAGTTGGAGTGGCTTGGTCTGGAATAGTTTACATGACTATTGAAACCTATTTTATTCGCCGTAATAACAGGAAGAGACTGAAAAGATTAGAGGAACAACATGACTAGCGTTAAAAACGAAGCTTCAAAAGTAGCTCTCAACCCTGCCGTGAATATTCTCGTGCGCATTGGTGACGGTGCACGTGGTTATCTTTTCTTTGTTTTGGGTCTTTTAGCTATACAGATAGCTTTAGGTAAAATCAGCCAGACAGCTGACTATCAGGGGGCCATTGCGGCGACTGCTGCCAATCCACTGGGTAAAATACTGCTTGTTATCGTTCTGATTGGTCTGTGTATTTACGTTCTCTGGGCGCTATGCGCTGCTTTATTTGATCTTCTCCATGAAGGGCATGATTTGAAAGGTCTTTTTAAACGGGCCGTATTATTGGTGAACGCGGTAATTTACGGATTGCTGATTCCGATGTTGGTAGTTTACATTTCCGGTGGCACCGATACAACCGGTTCTCAGAATTTTAGTATCGGGAAGTTGGCCGGCACCATCTTTTTGTGGCCGGGTGGCAAATGGCTGGTTGCTGCGATTGGGATAGCGCTGTTTATCGGGGGAATGATTACCCTCTTTTCCGGCTTTCGCCGTAATTTCGACAAGGAAGCAAACTCTTATTCTCTCTCGTCAAGTCAGGTCACATGGATTAAACGTGTCGGACGTTTCGGCACTGTTGCCTATGGCGTAATTATTGCCGTTATCGGTGTGCTCTTTTTCACCGCGTTCACCCATGCCGACCCGTATAAAGCTACCGGCATCGATGGCGCGCTCCTGTCGCTGATTAATTTGCCTTTCGGTCGGTGGCTGCTGGGTTTAATTGCCCTGGGTTTAATCTCGTATGGCATCTATTTAGGTATGAAAGCTTTATGGTTCCGGACGTTATCCACCAAGTAAATAAAATTGGGACTCATTTGAAACTATTTTACTCGATATAAAGAATAAACTGAAACCAGGAAAATAAAGTGAAAAAGAGCTTACGCAATAGATTGATTATCGGCACATTATTGCTGATTCTAAGTGCGGTATTGGCCGTGCTTGCTCATAGGGTTCCCTATTTCCCCGGTGACCTTCAGTCGATGCGGTTTATTCAAAGCATACGCAGTCCGTTTCTTACTTCCTTCATGATAATCGTTTCGGATGGTTTCACCGGTATTCCGGCGGTCGTGCTTACTATTGCATTCGTACTGATAATCTGGTGGCGTCTGGGCATGATGGAAGCAATAGTTATGGCCATTACCGGGGTGCTTTCCCCGATTGCTAACCTGTTTAAGTTAGTTATTGAACAGCCCCGGCCTCCCACCACTCTGGTTGATATCATCATACCGATTGGCGGCCTGGGTTTTCCCAGCGGACATGCTTATTTCGCTGCGATGACTCTGGGAATGCTGATTTATTTTGTGCTTCACAATGTTTCTTCCCGCCCTCTCAAAGTAGCGCTGGTACTGGTTTTTGCTTTCATTATGCTGCTGGTGGGTTATTCACGAGTTTATTTGGGTGACCACTGGCTCAGCGAGGTCATCGAAAGCTATTTTATTGCCGGCGGGTTTTTGCTGCTGATGACAGTGTTCTATGAACAAATAAAAGAATCGCGTATACGGCGCCAAAAAGTGCATAAGGCATAGCCAGACCTGTAGGGCGACAGGAAATTGTGCCGGAAAAGATTGAAAATTACGAGGAACACGAGTTTATGGATTGTGCCGGTAAAATTGCCGGAATTCACAAGCGATGCATTAAATGCAAAGTCCTTAACAGTGGACTAAACATAAAAATATACTAGGATTGCGCTGAATCCGAAACCCTTGCTTAGACGCGTTTTTATTCTAATCTGATGTCAAAATATCACGAACTTATTTTACTTTTTTTCTTCTGCTACTGCCTGATGATATTTACGCCGAATTGCACTGATATCCACTTGTGGTTTCGGAAGTTTCAAATTTAATGATACTAGTTTTTCAACAACGATTTGGGAAATTGCTAGATTACGGAACCATTTATTATTGGATGGAATTATGTACCATGGTGAGTGCCCGGTACTCGTCTCTCTAAGTACATCTTCATAAGCCCGGGTATATTCCTTCCAGTACTTTCGTTCCTTATAGTCCGATTCACTGATTTTCCATCGGCGGGTAGGGTCATCCAGCCGGTCCTGGAAACGATTTAGCTGTTCCTCCGAACTGATGTGCAAGTAAAATTTCAAAATATGTGTCCCATTGGCGGCAAGTCCCTTTTCGAAATGATTAATCAGACTATACCGATTTGACCAAACTTCTTCCGGGACTGTTTTATGCACCCGAACCACCAGGACGTCTTCATAATGAGAGCGGTTGAAAATGACCACCTCTCCTTTCGCCGGCACCTGTTTTTCAATGCGCCACAGGAAATCATGGCTAGCTTCTTCAACGCTGGGAATTTTAAACCCGCAGACTCTGGTTCCCTGCGGATCCATAGCACCCAGAACATGAGCAATGGTTCCATCCTTACCCGCAGCATCTAATCCCTGTAAGCATATTAAAAGTGACCTTTTCCCCTCTGCGTATAAATCGTATTGCAAAGCACGGAGGCGCTCTGTGTACTTATTGATTTTATCATCGACGCCGTCAGTATCCTTGAACCCATCAGTAAAAGCAGGATCAATTTTATCTAATTTGATTTTATCTCCACTTTTAACTTGGAACATTTCACTGTATTTCATATTGCTCCTTTGGTCCCCCCTGACACCGGCTGCTCTTTAAATATTTTATTAAGCGAAATTATGATTTTTTCCGAAGAGAATGGTATCCATATATCTTTGAATGTTTTTTGATGTTCTCGCGCTATTTCCCCCTGAAGCTGATATATTTCACCAAGAATGAAAATCAGTTGATCATCGAGCAATTTCCCTTTACAATCTTTCAGAATCCGTTTAATAAGCTTTTGATTGAAAACCGTATCTTGAAGTTCCCCAAGGTTGTCCTGTAAACGAACTGTTTGCAGAATGACATCATTCAAGGAGTTGCCATATGCCGGAGCCATGAATTCTAATGCATAGCGCAATCTCTTCACTTGAATCCGCAGGCAATGGAACTCCGGTAGTTCGGACTTTGTCGATACCTTATGACCTTGTTCGACCACGTTTTCAAATTTTGTGGTGACGTTAGACGGAGCTACCTCGCTAATCTTTTTCATACCCATAGGTAATTCCAGGCAATCCACACAAGGCGCCTCAAGGAATTGTTTCAGACGCCGC
>Ga0224524_1000398_pt1 | contig 17433 bp, 14 predicted proteins | sample CFST75metaG_FD_179895 | JGI IMG/M metagenome (GOLD analysis project Ga0224524, IMG submission 179895) | Peat soil microbial communities from Stordalen Mire, Sweden - C.F.S.T75 | ecosystem: Environmental > Terrestrial > Soil > Wetlands > Peat | place: Sweden: Norrbotten County, Stordalen Mire... | reverse complement strand
CCATTACTATTTTACTACTAACCGCCACTATTGTTTTTGTTTTTGTCTGGTTAGCTATTTGCTCTCAGGCCGCCTTAATTGATAACGTGAAAAAAATTATCACGGCCAAGAAAAAAGTTAATGTCGCCAGCCTTCGCGACGGTTTAACAGTCGGCAATCACCATTTTTGGTCAGTTTTAGCCCTAAACATTTTTATTAAAATTCTTATTTCCTTCTCTTATTTTATCATCAGCCTACCTTTGCTTTTCATGGTTCTAAGCGACAGTCAGGCTTTTGTCGCAACATATACAATCTTATTTGTCATCTTTGTTCCGGTTTCAGTCTCTCTTTCGTTAATTGTTAAATATGCGATTTCCGCCCGTGTTCTTGAAAATAAATCCGTGATTGCCTCTTTCGAAGACGCTTGGGGCTTATTTAAGAAAAACTGGCTTATCAGTCTTGAAGTTGCTTTAATCTTATTTATTATCAGCTTCCTCGCTAGTTTCCTACTTTTAATAACTTTAGCCATTGTCTTTTTCCCTCTTTTCTGGTTCAGTCTTGTTTTCTCAATCGGTTGGCTAAGTTTCATCATCGTCTTATTGGCCCTAATCTTTATTATCTTATTTGGTTCAATTTTAACCAGTTTCCAGGTGACTACTTGGACCGACCTTTATTTGCATCTTCGTGCTAATAAAGGAGTGGCTAAACTAGAAAGAATTTTCCAACGCAACTAACTATGAGCGATCTCGCTTCAATTGAAAACTTAATCAACCCGACCGATGACGAAGAAAGTGTCACCGGTCGTTTTGCCATAAAGCAAAACGAAATCAAACTTAAGGAAATTGAGAAAAAAACAGAAGCCGCTGCTCAGACACAGGGCTTGTCCTATGTTAATCTTTCCGGTTTTCCTATTAGTCCTGAAGCGCTTGTTTTAATGCAAGAAGAAAGGGCCCGCGAGTTAAAAGCAATCTGCTTTTATTATGACGGTAAAAATATCCGCTTAGGCTGTACCGAAGCAACGCCCGAGGTTAATAATGAATTAAATCAACTGGCGGAACAATATTTTGCTGAAGCCCGTCTTTATCTTATTTCCGAAAGCAGCTTTAATTTTGCCCTTGAAGCCTATAAAAGTATTCCAAAAATTAAACGCTATGAGAGCGGCGTGGAAATTAGCGAAGAAAGCTTAGAAAAATTCAAACAAGACATTTCAAACTATAAAAATCTTAACGATAAAATTAATGATGTTAATATCTCCGACGTCATTACTTTAATGCTCGCCACGGCTCTTAAGGTAGGCGCTAGTGATATTCATATTGAAGCGGAGGAGAATGGCGTCGCCATCAGAATTAGAATTGACGGTGTTTTGCAAGAAGCGGCCGTAGTTCAGCGCGACAAATGGAAAAAAATCATTTCTCGTTTGAAAATTCTATCCCGTGTTAAAATTAATATTGATAATAAACCCCAAGACGGTCGCTATACGATTTATCTTAAGGATAAAAAAATTGATGTCCGCTGTTCTTTCCTTCCAACCGCTTTCGGCGAAAGCGTCGTTATGCGTTTGCTCGATTCCGCCGAAGCCTCTTTAGAATTTGAAAAATTAGGTATTCGCCCAGAAATCCTACCTATTTTGAAAAAAGAAATTTCCAAACCTAATGGTTTAATCCTGACAACTGGTCCAACTGGAAGTGGTAAAACTACTACTTTATACGCCGTAATTAATAAGTTAAATTTGCCGGGGACAAAAATTATTACTCTTGAAGATCCGATTGAATATCAATTAAAAGGGATTAACCAAAGCCAAGTGGACACAAAACACGGCTATACTTTTTCCGATGGCCTGCGTTCAATTTTGCGCCAAGATCCAAACGTCGTCATGGTCGGAGAAATTCGTGATTTAGAAACTGCCGAAATTTCTGTCCAGGCTTCATTAACCGGTCACTTAGTCTTATCAACCCTTCACACGAATGATGCCGCCGGTGTTATTCCTCGCTTAATCGATATTGGCGTTAAACCATATTTTTTAGTCCCCTCAATTAATGCTGTTATCGGCCAACGTTTACTACGTAAGGTCTGCCCACATTGCCGCATTGAATATGATTTAAGTGCAGATGATGCTGAGCAGGTAAACAAAATCCTGGCCGTTATTTCACCTAAAGCCGGTATTAATGTTCCGGCCACTCTACCAAAGATTTTTAAGGCTGGTCCAGGTTGCGAACATTGTAATTTTATCGGCTATAAGGGCCGGATGGGTATTTATGAAGTTTTCACGATGAGCGATAATATTAAGCAGTTAACGGTTGATAATGCTCCTTCCTTTAAAATTCTCCAACAGGCGATAGAAAATGGCATGATCACCATGCTGCAAGATGGTGTTTTAAAAGTGCTTGAGGGTATTACTTCACTTGAGGAAGTCTATCGCGTTATCGGCAACTTTGATTATATTAACGAACTTTACGATGTTGTTATTTCTCAAACTATCGGGCGCGGCGTTAAAATCAAAGCCGAAGAATATGCGATTGCCAAAGAGCTTGGCCAAAATATTGAAGAAATTGCCGCTCGTGTTAAAGAAATTCCAACTTCAGGCCTAATCAATTTAGTTATGGCTTTGGCCGTAGTCAGTGATGCGGGTGATGTTCATATTGAACCAACCGAAACCGATGTTAGTATTCGTTTTCGTATTGATGGCGTCTTGCACGATATTCTTAGATTACCAAAAACAAGTTATTTGCCGTTGTTATCCGAAATAAAAATTTTAGCCGGTGCGGCTACTAATGTTAAGCGTGCGACTTTCGACGGCCGCTTTAGCGTTTATTTACCTAATAGCAAATTTGATTGTCGTCTTTCGATTATTGCCGGCGGCTATGGCGAAACAATTGTTATCCGTTTACTTTCAACCAATGCTGTTAATTTGGAAATGGATAAATTAGGCATAACGTCCGTTGCTTTTGACTCTCTGCAATTAGCCATGAAAAAAACCCGCGGCATTATTCTTACCACTGGTCCAACGGGCAGCGGTAAAACCACAACTCTTTACGGTATTTTAAATAAACTAAATAAGCCCGATGTTAAGATTATTACGATCGAAGACCCGATTGAATACCAGCTTCCGGGTGTAATGCAAACACAGATTGACGAAGAACGCGGCTATACTTTTGCCTCTGCCATGCGTTCACTCTTACGCCAAAATCCAAACATTATGATGATCGGAGAAATTCGTGATTCAGAAACAGCCAAAATTGCCATGGAAGCTTCACTTACCGGCCATTTAGTTTTATCAACCATCCATGCCAATAGTGCGGCCGGAGCAATTTCTCGTTTTGCTGGCCTTGGTCTTGATCGTCAAACTTTGGCGAATGCAATTGAATTTACTATTGGCCAACGTTTAGTTCGTCGACTTTGCCCTTATTGCAAACAAAAGATAGAATTAGACGCGGTTGATTTAAAACAAGTTAAAGATCAGCTGGCCTTAATAAAAAATGATAGTATAAAAATTCCGGAAAAATTAGAATTCTATCATGGCCTGGGTTGTGAGAAGTGCGGCCAAATTGGCTATAAAGGAAGACTTGGCTTATTTGAAACTATCACCATGACGCCAGATATTCAGAAACTAATCCAAAAAGACGATATTACCGATTATGATATTGAACAGGCGGCCATTAAGGAAGGCACCGTAACTATGCTGCAAGATGGTATTTTAAAAGCACTAGCCGGAGAAACCAGTATTGAAGAAGTCTTTAGAGTGATTTAATATAAATTTATGATTAACGACAAATTTCTTGAACAGCTAAAAACTGATTACCGCGCCAATGAGTCAGAAAGACGCCAAATTATTAGCGCCTCCAATAATATTCTTTTTGAAGCCAAGAAAACTATTTTTGCCTTACAGCGCCAAGATTTTAAAGTAGCTGAAGAAAAAATTAATGAAATTGAAAAAGGTTTAAAAAATCTTGAAGATCGTTTTGGCTTTGAGCGTTTACATCGCGAAGGTGCTTACAAGGCAGCTGCGGAAGAATATTTAGAAGGTAAAACTTTGTTGGCGGCAGTAAATAATAAAAAAATTGAGGCCGTTAAAAATCTGCATCTGGACTATGAATCTTATCTCGGCGGAATTTGCGATATGATTGGTGAATTAGTCCGTTATGCGACCAACCAAGCCGCTAAAGGAAAATTCAGCGAAGTCGCCAAAATTAAAAAAATGGCCGAAGATATTATGGGTCAATTAATTGACTTTGATATGACCGGCTATCTACGCACAAAATATGATCAATCCCGTGGACACTTACGCAAGCTTGAACAGATGACTTACGAAATAAAGCTACGCAGCAAAAAATAAATATGTTAATTGCAATTATCTCCGACATCCACGACAACTTAGCTAATCTTGAGAAATGCTTAACGTGGTGCCGGCAAAATAACGTTGATGATATTATTTGCTGCGGTGATATTACCACGCTTGAATCTTGTAAATATCTTTCCAAAAATTTTTCTGGAGAAATCTATATTGTTGCTGGTAATGCCGAAATTTACGAGGAATCTCAATTAAATAAATTAAATAATATCCATTATTGCGGTGAAATCGGGATAAACGAATTCGCCGGATTAAATATTGGATTTTGCCACGAACCGGAAAAAATTGAAAAATTGAAAGAGCTTTCTCCGTCTGATTTAGATTTTATTTTTTACGGACATACGCATAAACCTTGGCTTGAAAAAAAAGGCAAAACCATTTCCGCTAACCCCGGAACAGTTGCTGGTATTTTTAGCCAAGCTACTTTTGCCACTTTAGAAACAACCCAAAAAAATTTAGCTTTAAAAATAATTGCTGATTTATAAAAACCCTTGGTTTACACCAAGGGTTTTTTGTTTAAATCATTTTTTTTAAATATTGTCCGGTGATGCTCTTCGTTTCCTTAGCCACATCTATAGGCGTACCGGCTGCCACGAGCTCTCCACCCGCTTCGCCGCCATCGGGGCCCAAATCAATTATCCAATCAACTGACTTAATCACATCCAAATTATGTTCAATGATTAAAACCGTATTTCCCTGATCAACCAACATATTCAAAACTTTTAATAAGCGGTCAATATCCGCGAAATGCAAACCCGTTGTCGGTTCGTCAAGAATATACAGGGTTTTGCCGGTTGCCCGGCGTGAAAGTTCGGTAGCCAATTTAATTCTTTGCGCTTCGCCTCCGGAAAAAGTAGTTGCGCTCTGGCCAAGCTTAATATAGCCCAAACCAACCTCATCAAGAGTTTTTAATTTTTGACTAATTGCTGAATGATTCTTAAAAAATTCTCTCGCCTCCGCTACAGTCATTTCTAAAATTTCGGAAATATTTTTCCCCTGATAAAGAACCTCTAAAACTTTTGGCTTAAATTTTTTGCCGCCGCAAACATCACAAGTCAAATAAACATCCGACAAAAATTGCATTTCCACTTTAATCACACCGTCGCCTGCACAATTTTCACAGCGTCCGCCCGGAACATTAAAAGAAAAATGACCAGCACTTAAGCCCTTAACGCGCGCTTCCGGTAATTCCGCAAACAAATCTCTAATATAAGTAAAGAGGCCGGTATAGGTTGCCGGGTTAGAACGCGGCGTTCGACCAATTGGCGATTGGTCAATATCAATAACTTTATCAATAAACTCTAAGCCGGTTAATTCTTTATGTGCTCCCGGTTCAACTTTTGCGCGATAGAATTTTCGGCTGAGCGCATTAGCCAAAATATCAGTCATCAAAGTTGATTTGCCGGAACCAGAGACACCGGTAATCGCCACTAATTTACCAAGTGGAATTTCCACATTGATATTTTTTAAATTATGTTCGGTCGCGCCCAATATCTTAATTGCTTTACCGTTGCCAGGACGGAATTGTTTTGGCATTTTAATTTCCTTTTTTCCAGAAAGATAAGCACCAGTTAAAGATTCACTGCAATTTTTAATATCTTCCGGTACACCCGCGAATAAAACCTGCCCGCCAAAATCGCCCGCACCTGGTCCGATATCAATTAACCAATCGGCCGCCAACATAGTTGAAGCATCATGCTCAACGACAATAACGGTATTTCCATTATCACGTAAATTTTTCAAAGTTGTGATTAATTTATCATTATCTCTTTGGTGTAAACCGATTGACGGTTCATCAAGTACATATAATACACCGCTTAAAGTTGACCCCACCTGCGAGGCTAATCTAATTCTTTGTGCTTCACCGCCTGATAGACTTGAGGCGTTTCTGCTCAGAGTTAAATAATCCAAGCCGACATTAGATAATAATTCCAAATTTTTAATCATTTCTTTAACAATCGGTTCAACAACTTTTGTCATACCATTTAAAACAATACCTCCTTTATACCAACCGTCTAGTAGAACCCTTAAATCTTTAATACTTTTATTGGTCACATCAAAGATAGAAAGTTTACCGACGCGAACGGCCATCATTTCCGGTTTTAAACGAGCGCCGTGGCATTCCGGACACAAGCAAACACGCATAACTTTCTCAATTTCTTGTTTTACAAAACTTGATTTTGTTTCCGCGTATTTTTCTTCCAAATTTTTTAAAAGACCCATAAACTGGTCATCGCCCTTCAAAATCCATTTCTTCTCTTCGGAGCTTAAATCTTTTACCGCCGGACGCAAGCTAAAATTATGACGAGTGGCTAATTCATTCAACTCTAAAAATAAGCCATTGCCATTTAAATTCGCGTGGGACAACGGTTTAATTGCCCCCTCCAATATACTCAAATTTGCATTAAAGACTAATTCTGAATCTATCTCCGACTTCGTTCCTAGGCCGCCACAAGAGGAGCAGGCACCATGACCAGAGTTAAATGAGAAATCACGCGGCTCTAACTCGGGTCGACGGTAGCCGCAATTAGGACAGGTAAAAAATCTCTCTAATTTTGTTGATTTTATTTCCCGGCCACGAATAGTCTTCTGGGTTTTCTTTTCTTCGGAATTTTTTACTAGTTTAACATCGCAATTAGGACAATACGGTTGGCCGCATTTTGAATATAACAAACGCAAATAATCATAAATTTCCGTAATCGTTCCGACCGTTGAGCGCGGATTATGGCCGACCGTTCTCTGGTCAATGGAAATTGCCGGCGACAAACCTTCAATCATATCAACATCTGGCTTATCCATTAAACCAACAAATTGGCGAGCATAAGAAGACAAAGACTCAACGTAACGACGCTGACCTTCGGCATAAATAGTGTCAAAAGCTAATGAAGATTTACCCGAACCAGACAGTCCGGTAATGACAACCAGCTGATCTCGCGGTATGTCTAAGTTGATATCTTTTAAATTATTTGTCCTCGCTCCTTTGATCTTTATAAAATTTCCGGACATGCTAATAAAATATTAAAAATAATAAGCTTTACTATAGCGGAAAATTCTAAAAAAATCAAGACCGGGTTCATCCGGTCTTGAATTAATATCTCTACTTGAGAAACTCTTAAAATATAGGGTAAAATATCTTGAAAATCGCAATCAACATTCTATCCGTCAATTTAATCTTTTTTTCGGGAGAATTAAGATAAATTGACTCATTTTTCCAGTGCTCAAAAATATTTTTCAAATCATTAACCAGATTTTTCTGTCTAAAAAATACCCCTGCCTCCATGTTTAAATTGAAAGATAAGACGTCCATATTTTGCGATCCGATTACCCCTTCTTCATCATCAATCAACATAATTTTAGCATGATTCATCATTGGCATTAAATAAAATTTTACCCCGAAGGCCGACATCCGGCAGGCATTAAGATAATTAATTTTATTAAGCGGCTTAACATCGGTATCATTAGGAATAATAAACTCAACCAAAACACCGTTACGGCAGGCCTCATCTAAAATCATAAGCAACCAACGCGGTGGCAAAAGATAAGGCGTTACAATCTTAATTGATTTTTTGGCGGCACCGATTCTTTCTTTATAATAGTTATTTAAATTATAAAGCAAACTTGTCCCGACAATACTGTCTGTTATCCACGATTTAATTTTCTTTACTAGCGGCAACCGGCTATATTTTAGAATTGATTCTTTCTTGCCACCCATTATCTGGTAGGCATAGGCAAATGATTTTAAAGCCGGTATCACAATTTTCCCTTCAACTTTAATCTGCAAATCATGCCAATGGCGAATTTTTTCTTCTATATTAACCCCTCCAAGGAAAGCCACCTTATTATCAACGATTAAAAGTTTACGATGGGTATGCCTTAGCCAATGGCTAAAAAAAATAAATTCTATCCCCGCTTCTTTTAATTCATTAACGGCTTGGCCACGCAAGGAAGAACTACCATATGAATCAGCAATAATTACCACCTCTAGGCCCGCACGCGCTTTTTCTTTTAATAAACCAAGGAAATTATGGGTTGATTGCGTGTCGTCTAAAAAAATAAACATCTCAAGATAGATGGACTTTTGTGCTTGAGACATCGCCTTAAACATACCATCCCAAGCTTTTTGTGAAGTTGTGTACAAACGATATTTCATTTTATTTTAATAACGCTTTAATCTGCGGAATAACTTTGTCAGTTGCCTTTTCACCGATTTTAATCATTTCTTCAGCAATTTCTTTGGTAAAATACTTAGAGAGACTACTTTCTTTTATGTATTTTGAGGTGTCTGGTTCAATTATTACATCGGCATTTTTAATGGCCACTTTGCCTAAATTATGAAGAACAATGCGCGTACTTCTTAAAACAACATTAGGCATGGTAAATTTCTTTTGAATGAATTCATTTTTATGATAAAGATTAACACCAATTACAATATCCGCCCCCATCTCTTTGACTAAATTAACTGGCACCGGATTACTTAAACCACCGTCGACTAATAATTTATTTTTAAAACTAACCGGTTTAAATACCAAAGGTACTGAGGTGCTTGCCCGCACCGCTTCGGCCACGTCGCCACTCTTAAAAACATATGGTTTGCCGGTAATCAAATCCGTGGCCACAATCTGCAAGGGTAATTGGAGAGAAGAAAAATTATGGTGAGATAAATTTTGTTCCAAATAGCTCATAAATTTATAGCCACCAATAAATCCGCCCGTCCAACTCAAATCAAACAACATCGGTAAATTATCCATCGGCTTAGCGGTTAATTCATGTTCCAATTTATCTATATTTTTAAAGATAGCATAATAAGCAGCTACCCAGGCACCAATACTAGCACCACTTAAGTAGTCAATCGGGATATTATGTTTTTCAAGAGATCTAATAACGCCGATATGAGCAAAGCCGCGAAAAGCACCGGAGCCAAGGGCCAGACCAATAGTTTTTTGTTTTTTCATTTTGGTTAAAATTTAATTCTTTTCCTCAATTATAGCATGATATTTTTAATATTGACAGAAAGTGTATTTATATATAGAATGATATTAAATCTAAGTCATTAGATTTTTATTTTGCCAAATTTGGTCCCTTCGTCTAGTGGTTAGGACGTCAGGTTTTCATCCTGTTAACAGGGGTTCGATTCCCCTAGGGACTACTATCGGAGAACTAGCACTTGCTAGCTCTCTTTTGTTTTGTAAAATTAGCGAAAGATTAGGGGTTTGATTTTTTGTAAAATCAAAAGTCGGTTTTTTTGTAAAAATCAAACTCTGTAATTTTAGTTTTTCTTGATAAGTCGCATTTTTATAAGAATTAGCGAGACCGGAAATGACTTTACAAACTTTGTCTATCTCTTTACTAAGGTTTATTCTACTAACCGGCTGATCGCAGGCGATAGCCTGAGTTTCACTTATTTCTTGCTTTACTTTTTCTATTTCGTTTTTAAAGTCATCATCATCTAACAAGTCTTTTTTCTTCATTTCAATTAGTTTGGTTTTCTCCGCTTGCAGTTTAATGAGTTTTTCTTGAGCTAACTTATAATTATTTGCCAGAAGTCCACTTCTATTTTTAATTACTTCTAATAATACTTTCTTAAAACTCTTTAGCCATTCGACAGTAGGCGATATTTTTCTTAGATAACACATAAACTCTCCCTCTAGTTTATCTTTAGACATAGATTTTAAGCCGTGGCAGTCCTTGTTATAGCATTTATAAAATGGATAGAGTTTTCCAGTTTTACTTTTAGACATACAAGCAGTTAGCGGTCTTTCGCAATGAGGGCATAAGATGAAATGGCGGAGCGGAAAAGTTTCGTTAACTCTAGCGGTAGAAATATTATCGCCCTTGTTTCCAGTCTTAATATATTTCTGACATTTATAAAAAGTGTTCTCGTCGATTAGTTGTTCGTGCGTGCCTTGATATTCTTGGCCTTTAACAGTCATTATTCCTAAGTAAAATTTCTCAGTTAATATTCTGAATGTAGTCTGGTTAGTTAATTCTTTATTCTTCCACGATTTGAATCCGGCTTTAATCATTATTTTTCGTATTTCTTCCATTTGATAGGCTCCGGTTGAGAATTTATCAAAGGCCATTTTTATAATCTCGGCTCTCGGCTTATCAATCATTATAATGGCTCTATTTTGCTCATCACGCTTGTTTAGATAGCCAAGAGGAGCTTTATAACACCAAATGCCTTGTTTTATCTTTTCTAACATACAAGACGAGACTCTTTCGCTCCTAACGTCATTATCAAATTGAGCGAATGAGGCCATGATCGTACCGATTAATTTTCCGCTTGGTGTTTTATCTACTGTTTCGGTAGCAGAGATAAATTTTATTTTTAATTCTTCTAAAGCCATTAAAATAGTAGCGTAATCTTTTACGTTTCTTGAGAGCCTATCAATCTTATAAACGATAACCGAATCTAAATTTTTATAATTCTTGGAGCAATAACTTAATAATTCCTGTAGGCCTTTACGGTTTACAGTTTTAGCGGATACGCCGTCATCGTGGAACAACTTAATAATCTCAATATCGTGATTGAGGGCGTATTCTTGGCAAGCCTTTTTCTGTTGCTCAAGGCTAACGCCATTTTGCGCTTGGTCTTCGGTGGAAACTCGGTAATAAATAATTCCTTTTTGCATAGAATTAAGGTTAATAAATAAAAAGAGAGCAGTGAAACTGTTGGACACAATCATGCAATGCATAACTGTACAGCCACTGCTCTCTTTATATCAAAACGACAAAATTCTCCGTCATTGTGATTGAGAATGGTTGTTATACATTGATTTGATTGTGTCCGTTATGAATATTAGCATATATTTGTATTTTATCAATATTAGTTTATTTTATTATTTATCGTTTGTTTTCTCTTGTAGTAATAATCACAGGCGAAGTTTGCGAATTGATAGAGATCACGCCGAGCGGCGATGAGCTCTTCTTCGGAATAACTAGAGGCATAAACTCCAAGATTCTTCCGGATAATTTCTAGGCTTAACATTTCTTTGGGGCATATGTTTTACTTTAAAAGGGTTTAATCAAAGACTGCTAACCGTTTTTATAGAGGCGGTAGCGAACCTCTCCGACATAGTCGGAACGATACTGCTTATCGAGCAATAATTCAGGAGGCGATTTTAGACTGTTAAAATACTCTCTGGCTTTAACTCCGATGAAGACTTCGGGTTTAACCAGTTGGCGAGAATAAAAGATTTTCTTCTTGCCGGCTAGCCGGCCGTCAAACAATTCTTTACCAATATACTTAGCGACGTAAAGCCCAACCCGAGAAACATGGCGGACGTTATTAATCTTAACGAAACCGAATTTCCAAATATCAGCCAATCTGCTATTAGCCGTATAAGGAAGATTAGACAAGACGTGATAATGAATATTTCCGCCGAACTCCTTTTTAATCTTGGAGTGGAAATAATAATCTCCTTGAAATTCGGGAACGGCTAAATATCGTAAGTCCGGATAATGCCGTTTTAATCTTTTGATAAAATTGGAAAAGATTAAATTACATTTAGTGATATCCGTAAACGAGCCGTCGTCTAGTTTCTTGTCGTCAAAGGTAAGAGTAATGAAGACTTTTAAATCGGGGTTAGAATTGACGAGGCGGACAATATTAGCTCTTGTCCGGCGAAACGAAAATTCATTTCTTTTAAACCGATTATGCTCTTTATTTTCTTTTTCCTCCTCGCTCTCTTTAACCTCTGGCACTTTGAGCTTTTTCTTGCTTTGTCTTCTTTTTCTCTTGTGGTTGATTCTAATTGCTTGTTCGTAGTTATACACTTCTATCAAATCGCCTGATCTGATAAGTTTTTGCCGATAAGCTAATGGTTTGATATCCATAGGCTAACGGCGTTAAGTGTGCCTATAGTCAAGTTAATAGGCACACTGGTTTTTGTTCTTGAATAACACTTCCGGTCGCCCCCTGTTTTTCTTCTTCGGCTCCCCCACGGGGGATCCGCCGAAGAAGAAAAAAACAGCGGGGGTCGAGCCGGACTATGTTTACATCAAAGGAACACTAAAAGAGTTAGAGCCGTCTTACTGGGGCTTAGCAGGAGCCCCAATAAGACGGCCACTCGGCCAAACAAAAAACACAAGCCATATATCCGGATATATTGCTCGTGTTTTAAGTTGAGTTGGCAAAGATTTAGACTTTGCTTATATTTATTATATTATTTGAAGACTGCGTATTTTTAAATTAATTTCCGTAATCTGACTAGCTTATGCTAGGTTTTGTCTCCCCGCCATAGATTATTTTATTATTATTTTATAAGTCTATGAGAGCATTATAGCAAAAAACGGAGGGGAAATCAATGGGCGGATTTGTTGGTTATTTGTTAATTTTTATTAGCTGTGTATAACTTTATAATAACATTTTAATGATTATTAGAGTCAATTAATATTTTGCTAATAATAAATAACTTTTCAATACATATTTCGCATAGTTTTCATAAAACTAGTAGTATATTGACAAATGTTTTCAGTTTTGCTATACTGTTTATAGTTAAAATATAATTTAAAAATATGGCATTTATAAAATTTGAAGATGTCGGTGCTAAACTAACAAATACAATTTCTCTTACAAAATCTCAATCGTTCGGTTTTGCCGCTGGCTTCGTAAAAAAAAATAATATTTCTAAATTTAATTTTGTTTCTTTATTTTATGATAAAGAGGACGATCGTAATAGAATCGGCTTTCAATTCACTGATGACAGGGTCGGAAAATCAAGCTTTACAATAATTTTTGGAAACAATAGACAGACAGCCAGTATTGTTGCCCGGAGTTTCTTTAGAGGGTTTGAAATTGATAGTAAAAAATATGAAGGAAAATATGAACCAACTGAAATTAATGATGAAAATTTCGGAACAATTTATTTTATTGATTTAAAAGAAAAATAATTAGTTTTTTGGTCTGTTATTTAAAAATTTATATAATCCGGCAGTTTCTAGTCTTAGATAGCCCACTCTTAAAGTGGGTTGGAAATCTGATCCAGTTTCATGAGTGGGCTTTAACATTAAACATATATGGATAATAATAAGCTCGCTCAAATTTGCTTTCCTATTACCGATAAGGATGGCAGTGAATATTTACTATGTAATTTCATTGTTAGAAACGGGAAAGTAATCATGCCGAAAAACTCAAGTTATCTAAAGATTCCTATTTGATCCCTTAAAAACAAAAAGAGTTGCTAGTAACAACTCTCTTTTGCAAGACGAATAACACGTAGATTTTATTAATTGCTAGGACTGTCGGATTATATAAATTTTTGCCCCTGATATTTCAGGGGTTTTTATTTAGACTTGAAACCTTATCTTATTATTTTAAAAATGTCAATATCCAACAAAAAAACCAAAAATAAATTTTTTTGGAATATAACTTAGAGATTTTTTACGATTTTTTTCATATTTTTCTCTATATAATAATTATAGCACTTTTATATAATGACGCCAACCCCGATATGTAGAGTGTCAAAATGGGAAAATTTTAATTGACTCTTTACTCTAAAAATCGTAAAATTAGGCCAGAGAATAAGACTTTATCTTTTCTTCATATCCAATTTGCTATAATATGACTACCTCAAAAAAGGCTATAAAAACTAAGAAAAAAAGCAAAAAAATGTTAGATCCATTTTTTAAAGATAAAGACTTCAAATTATACCAAGCCAATAGCTTGGAATTTTTAGCTACTCTGCCGGAAAACTCGGTTGATATGATATTCGCCGATCCGCCCTATCTACTCTCAAACGGCGGTTTTTCCGTTCATGCCGGCCGTATGGTTAGCGTTAATAAGGGCGAATGGGATGTTAGTAATGGTCTAAAGAAAGACTTTGAGTTTCAATTAGCTTGGATTAAAGCTTGCCATAGAGTATTAAAGCCAGGAGGCACTATTTGGGTTTCTGGCACTTATCACTCTATTTATCAATGCGGATTTGCCCTCCAAGTTAGTAAGTTTCACATCCTAAATGATATTGCCTGGTTTAAGCCGAATGCCTCACCAAATCTAAGCTGTCGTTTTTTTACGGCCAGTCATGAAACTTTAATCTGGGCAAGAAAAGAATTAGTTCATCCTAAAACCGGAAAACCAATAACTACCAAACATAAGTTCAATTATGATTTAATGAAAAATGGTAATTGGCCGGAAGATTTTTTGAAGAAGCCAAATCTTCAAATGAGAAGTGTTTGGTCGATGGGCACGCCTAAGCCGACTGAAAAGAAATTTGGCAAACATCCGACCCAAAAACCAATAGATCTATTGGTTCGTATTGTTATGGCGAGCACGAATAAAGGTGATTTAGTTATTGATCCCTTTACCGGTTCCTCAACGACTGGCTTAGCCTGCGCTCTTAACGATAGAAAATTCATCGGTATTGATTTGGAGAAAAAATATTTAGAGTTGTCGGTTAAGAGATTTAAGGATTTAATAAAATAACATATTAAATTTATGATAAAAGGTGGCTTTGGTGGGGCTAATACAAAAACTGGTCTTCACTTTGAAGAAGAGTCGGATTTCTTAAATTTAATAAAAAAACAACAAGGGTATAGAGTAGAGGATAATAATATTTTTTATAATAATAAGAAAGTAGCCATGACTTTTAAGAAGCATGCCCTTTATAAATATCTTGGAGAAAATGGTATTGATTACAAAAAGTTTATTTCAAAAAAAATATTACCCGATGACGCTATTTTTGTCATAACGAATAATACTTTATTTGTTATCGAGATTAAATTTCAAAATGTAGCCGGATCAACTGACGAAAAATTACAGACTTGTGATTTTAAGATTAAACAATATAAAAAATTATTAGCATTACTGAATGTTGAGGTTCAGTTTATTTACGTCCTAAACAAATGGTTTCAAAAACCGGAGTATAAGGACGTTTTAGACTACATTATTTCTATAAACGGTTGTTCTTATTATTTTGAGTATTTGCCATTACAAAAATTGGGGTTGCCAGTGCCAAAAAAATAACTATATAAATTAATTATAAATTTATGTTCGAAAAATTAGAGCAACAATTAAAAAAAATTATTGAACTAGTAAAATTATGTCCGGCCAATCTTCAAGAAAAATGTTTTGAAATTTTATTGGTTAAGATTTTAGATGATACTGATGCGGGGAAAACGATCAAGAACGAGAAGCAGAAAAAAGAAGTGCAAGAAGAACAAGGTGAAATGAAAGAAGAAGGCGGTGCCAAGGAGGAAGAGATTAAACTAAACGATCTGCATGTAAAAGCAAGGAAATTATTAGGGCAAAATCTCTCTCTAAGTGATATTAATAATGCGTTTTACAAGGACGGCGAAGAAATTAAACCGTTATTTGATGATCTAAAATCGTCTAAAATTTCTGAATCGCAAATTAAGCTCGCCCTTATAGAGGCGTTTAAAAATGGGATTAAAACTGGAGATTTTAAATTTGATACAACTGTAGTTAAACAGCAATGTGAGGTGTATAAATGCTATGATGCAGGTAATTTTGCAACATATTTTAAAAATAGAAAAGATCTCTTTGGCGAAGAATATACAAGAAATAGTGTAATGTCTCTTTCATCAGAGGGGAAAAAGGAGCTTGCTAATCTAATAAAGGATTTGGTTTCATAGTATGACAGATACTACCGAATTCAAAGAGTATTTAAAACACTTAAAAACTCTAAAAAATACTTTAACTAAAGAGTCCACTAAAACTGGGCAGATCCATAAACGCTCTATTCTTGTTGAGGCCGAAAAATTATCGACGCTATGGTTCGATTCAGTAAAAACTAAATTAATTGCACATGGTTTTAATGAGGAACAGTTAACAAAATATAATAATAAATTTACTCATTTGCTGAAGCTTTCTTCATCTGCCGGTAACCTAAAGAAGGGATTTTTGGATGATTTAAAAGATATAATTTATTCGTTTAACGATGATATTGTTTTAAAGCTCCATACAGGTCAAGGGCAATCCAGTCCTCTCGGCGATGCTTATTCAAATTTGTTAGCCGATATACAAGATCAGGATCAAAATATATATTTAAAGGAAGCAATTGATTGTGCAAAATTAAATTTTTTAAAAGCGTCGATTGTTTTGGGCTGGTGCGCTGCAATTTATCAAATACACAAAAAGATTGAACAGTTAGGTTTCGCAAAATTTAATATAGCCTCCGCACAAATGGCGAGTTCTCAATCTGGAAGATTTAAAAAATATAACAAAACTTTTGCTATTTTGTCTCCCGATGATCTTAAAGAAGTTTTTGATAATGATATACTGTGGGTTATAGAAGGAATGAATTTAGTAGATTTGAATCAACACACAAGATTAAAAAGTTGTTTCGATATGAGAAACCATTGCGCTCATCCTGGCGAAGCCCCTATTACACCATATAACGCCATGTCATTTTTTTCAGATATAAATGAGATTATATTTAAGAACCCTAAATTTCAGTAATTATTTCCACTGAAGGAAGAATTTTATCAAAGCCAGTATACTCATTTATTACTAATAAAGCTACTAATTCCCAAATTGTTTTGTATAAGTATTTTTTTAAAATTTACGCATAATTGTAATAATTTTTAATAACAAAAATTTATGAAAAAAGATAACAAAACAATCGGCGTAACAATTCGTTTTTTCGCGAATGCTTTGCCGGATCACGTAGGTGGTAAAAACAACCAAATACCATTCTGGACGTGCGGTAATGTCCATTTAGAAGCCAATAAAACGAAAGGGGTTAAACCTAGTGATGAAATGTTCAACTATTTTGACGATATCCCAAGAGCAATAAAAACCGTATTAAGTAGAAGTAAATTAGTGGCGGTTGAAGATGTGGCTTATAGCATGAGAGCAGAAAAAAGACATTTCAATAACAAACTAAATAAAAAATAATTATCCTAAAACTTCCACCCACTTCTCAATTTCTCCAATAATCCCGTCAAAATTTTGGCAAATTTCAGACTTTAGGACTACGTAATAAAAAACTCCAACTTGTTTGGAGTTTTTTATTATACCGGCGTTAGCCGAGGGAATCGAACAAGTTGGAAATGAGTCAAATCCGAGCCGCTATTTTGAGCGGCGAGGATGCAGACGAATGTCGGGCGAAGCTCCGGGGGAGCTTCGAACGCCAACTCTGGACAAG
>Ga0224524_1000395_pt1 | contig 17534 bp, 14 predicted proteins | sample CFST75metaG_FD_179895 | JGI IMG/M metagenome (GOLD analysis project Ga0224524, IMG submission 179895) | Peat soil microbial communities from Stordalen Mire, Sweden - C.F.S.T75 | ecosystem: Environmental > Terrestrial > Soil > Wetlands > Peat | place: Sweden: Norrbotten County, Stordalen Mire... | reverse complement strand
GTGTAGGAGACTTCGTCCTGTGTCCTGCCTTTTCTGCGGCGGAGGAATTTGATGTTGGATGAGAAATACATGGTGAAGGAGTTAAAAGTTCAATGTTCAAAGTTGAAGGTTCAAATATTATAATAATGTTGTTAAAAAACAATATATCAATTTATTACAATTAATCAAAATTAATTAAAGTAACATATTGGTAACAAAACCATTTGCCTTCATTGCTTAACTGAGAGACAAAATTCAACATTATTTTTCATCGAAGCAAAGAAATCTCTATTTAAAATCGCATTTTCAGTTTTCCAATTACAACATTAATGGTTACAAAAAATCGGGGATGGATGAAATTCTGGAATAATTATCTAAACCTGAGCTTTTCTCTAAAGCTATTGTAAGATATTATTACAAATTAAATGCTAATAATAATATATTAATAACCGGAAAACTTTGTGTCATAAGATAAAATAGTGAAGAAAGCTTTTACATATATCTTAATTGAGAATGAAAGCAAAAATATATCAGGAACATAGTATGATCATCTAAATATCTATACTTGTTCATAATAATACAAAATCAGCTTTTTACAAATGAAAAAAAGATGCAGTATACACTTATGAAATCTGTAAAAAAAAACTTGCATATGGCAAAATTGCTCAATAGATTTACATGATGATTATAAAAGTTTTTGAAAACCGAATTTATATTTTTAAATTCTACCTTAAGACTAATTTTTATTAATAAAGGAGGAAAGCCAATGAAACAAAAATAGTTTAATAACCGGAAGGTGGTATGAAGCAGAATAAAATCCCGTGCCGGTTGGGTAATGTATTAATGTATTTTTTAAATCAATAGTCATTAACCAAAAAAAATGCCATGAAGAAAAAAATTAGAAAATTAAAATTGTTACTGCCTGTAATAGTGCTGTTCGTTGCCTTAGTTGCAACATTCAATACAAAAGGGCAAAGTACATGCGCTACTGCTGTAAGTTTCACTCCCTCCGATACTTTTAAGACAACAACTTATAACATTACGGATTCATTATACTGGTTAAAATTTGTTGCAAGTGACCCAACAATTTTCTTACAAATTGTTACACCAAACAATGCACCTCAGGCCAGCATTAATCATATATATTTATATAGAGGAAGTTGTGCCAAGCTGACTCTTTTATCCAGTAGCAGTGTAAATGATAGTTTGATCATTGCCTATGCTCCACTTACAGTTGGAAGCACTTATTTTGTGAAAGTAAACCGGACAGCAACAACTTCTGCATATTTTGGTCTTGGTTTTCAAAATGTTAAACAGCAAGGTCCGCCAGTTCTAACATGTTGGCCCCCTTCCTGTGATCTGATCCGTGACGGACAATTTGAGACAAATCATTGTCCAACTAATTATAATCATAGCCCTTTTTATCCGAGTTGGATACCTCATATCCCTCCAACAGATACAAGTAATGACGTATGTGGATGGATGAGAGCTTGGGGTACTCCTCAACTGACTCCATTTACATCTGCAGGTAATCATTTTGCAATGATGTGGTGCATGGGTAGAACTGGCGAAGGTATAATGCAAACGGTAAATATTCCGGCGGGTACCTATACACTTGACTTTTCATTCAGAGTTCCTGTCGGATACGCTTCTATGGATAGTCTTATTATATGTTTGACAACTATAGATTTTGCCGAACATACTACATGGGACAACAATGGCCGAGCTATACCATATTCATACTGGCATGCAAATACGAGAGATATAATTTATTCTGCAACTAATGTCGCTGCTTCTACAAATTGGCATCATGTAACTGTACCTTTCACAACTACTTCATTTTTTCCAAGGTTCGTAATTTATCCATCACAGGCGCAAGGCAATACTACTTATTTGTTTGTTGATAGTGTAAGTATTTTTGCTTCACCGCCTGATCCTCCTGTTATTGCAGGGCAATGGAATACTTGCCATACAGTCAATGGCATTGTAACAACAAGCGATACAATTAAAAACTGGAATCCTGCTTATACTTATTTTTATTCTTTTGGACCAAATAACAACCTATACACCATAACCAGTAATCCTTTTACTGTTGATTGGACAGGGCATGAAAATGGTGGGATGTTATATGTGACAGTAAGAAACGACAGTACAAACTGTACTGCTGTGGATAGTATAAAAGTATTTTCTTGCTGTGCAAAATCTCCAGGAAATGCCAGTATCATTGCAGATTCTACATTTTCTACAAATACCACATTATATGGAGAATATTATATTAACGGTCAAATAATTATTGATGCAAATGTTACTTTCGGAGGGTCGACTTATCAATGTGCTATAGAAATGGGCCCGAATGCAAAGATTATTATAAATCCAGGAAAGACACTCACAATAAATCGACAGTCACATTTGGAAGCTTACTGTGACACAATGTGGGACGGAATATATATATCTGATAATACTGCTCATTTAATCTTAAAAGATACCAGTACCGTTAAAGATGCCAAAAATGCCGTGGTTTCAAATAATGGCGGCGATTTTCAAATAACAAATTGCGTCGTTTTAAAAAATAATTACAAAAATATAGTAGTTAATTCGTACGCAGGAAATCACGCTGGTAAAATTTCCCAAACTTCTATAAAGTGCGATGCAACTCTTAAAACTCAATTTCCGTCGGTTATTGCTTCTCGAACTTATTCTGGTGTAGAAATTAGCACAGTTGCTAAAATATTTATTGGAGATACCACGGCTTACACAAAAAGAAATACCTTTGATAATATGGATTACGGTATTAATGCCAGGTGTTCGCATATATATGTTTATAACAATAAGTTCCTAAACATAAATGCCACATATCCTACTTCAACTATTGGCTCGGCAGTATATGCCTTTGGAGGTAGAAATTGTGGTGATATTGCTGTTGTCGGAGGACAGAACGCTTCCGGTTATTACCGCAGTAATTATTTTAATAATTGTTTTAATGGAATTTATTATTCCAGTTCCGTAGGCAATTATATAAAAGCTGAATACGACACACTTGTAATGCAAACTACCGCCAATACATTGCCTACAGGCATATACGCTTATGCCGCAGGTACTAGTGAAGGCACTATCCGCTATAATAAAATTACAAATGGGGATTATGGTATCAGATGCATTGATTTTGGTGCTGGTGCTTCTTTGAATATCAGTTCTAATTATATTGAAAAAGCCAATACTGGTATTGCAGCTACTAATGTTAATTTAACTGCGCCATATACTTTCCAGATTGCTAAAAATTTTATTAGCTACCCTAATACTTACACAACTACACAAACAGGTATTCTTGTAACAAATATAGACAGCAGTGCTGGCGGTGCGACTCCTTACGCTTTCATATCACGTAATCGAATTTTCTTTACAAATCCAAGTCTTGGTTATACGGCTTATGGTATTAGGGTTCAGAACTCCCCACACACACATATTGAAGCTAACTGCGTTGCAAACACTACCACTACTGTAGCAGCCGATTCCAATCAGGCTAAACGGTTTACTGGTATAAAGGTTGAATTAAGCCAGTATGCTTATTTATGTGAAGATACTATTTTCCGCATAGGTTGTGGTTTACGGTTTTATGGCAGCATGTCGCCTTCCAAAATAAAAGTAAATATGATGGACAGCACATGGTTCGGTGTGCGCTTTGATACTGCCAACGTGGGTCAACAAGGAATTGCAACTATGGGTAACGGTAATAAATGGAGAGGATTGCAAACATGGCGTGTAAATGGAACGTGGACACCCGCTAATTGGTATGGTTATAGTACACCTAACCCGCTTACTTTATTGCCAGTTGCCAATTATGTTAAAACTTCTCCAACTGCGGGTTCATATATTTTTAATGCTTCAAGTTATTTGACATCCTGTTCAACCATAACCCCGCAAAATTTAATTTCTCCTTTGCAAAGTACTGTCGATGGTCAAACATATTATCCCTTTGCTGAAGCAGAAAATAAATATACCGAGAAAGTTAACGCATATCTTACACTTAAGAACGATCCAAGTTTATTGAGTTCGCTTGCAATATCCAGCAATAAATACCAAATATTCTTTAATACTGTTGCAGCAAGTAATATAGGCAGTTTCGTTAGGGTAAATGACCTGATGGTCGCAGGCAATTATAGTAATGCCCAAGTATTAAATTCAGGTATCAGCCCAACAAACACCATGGAAATTAACAGGAAAACAGTTAATGCTATTTACCTGAATTCATGGGCAAATGGCAGGTTCGAATTAACAAGCGATGAATATAATACATTGTACGCTATTGCATCGCAACAACCCATTATGGGAGGTACAGGTGTATATTCAGCCAGAGTAATGGTTGGCGAACCAGCTACCATCATGTCAAATCTTAAAACTATCGGCACAAATGATAACCTAGTTAAATCAAATGCCGTAGGATTGATATATCCCAATCCTGTTACTGATGATGCAAGCATTGATTATACTATTGTTACTTCTTCTAAAGCAGTATTAAAATTATTTTCCATTACAGGAAAAGAAATTGCTACTTATGAATTAAATACTAAAGACAATCATTTTACATTCAACACTGAGCAATTTAACACTGGCATTTATTTTTACCAGTTAATTGCTAATGGTGAAATAATATCATACAATAAATTTGTAATTATTAAATAAACATTTAAGGGAACTACAAAATATTTTGTAGTTCCCTTTTTATTTTTTCTGTATGAGAGTTCTATTGGTATTTTTCTTCTTATTCGTATTACAAGGAATATATGCACAAATGAATTTGGTTCCAAACTGGAGTTTTGAAGATACTATTTCATGTCCACATAGGCAAGGAGTCACATTCTATTCTTATACACCCCCTTGGTTTTCGCCGAGTGAAAACACTCCGGATATATATAATAGTTGTGACAGTTATTCTTCTACAGATGATAGTTTAATGGGGGTGCCTCACAATTGGCTGGGTTATCAACAGGCACATACAGGTAGCGGTTATGCAGGGTTTGAATGGGCGCAATCAGATGATTGTGACTATTTATCTGTAAAATTAAAATCTACATTAAAAGAAGGAAAAAAATATTGTATCAGTTTTTATGTTAATCCTGGTAATTATTCATATTATGTGATTGATAGAATTGGAGCATATATTTCTGTGGATTCGCTACATGCTTCAACTTATGGTTATTTGCATTATATTCCACAAATAGAAAGTCCTGTTGGGGTAATTATAGCCGATACCGTAAACTGGACAGAAATTTCAGGTGAATACACAGCAGCAGGAGGCGAACAATATATTACAATTGGCTGCTTTAGGCCGGATAGTATGGTTCAAATTGCTTATGGAGACACCATAAATCCCCCTGGTTCATGGCCCTATTATTATTTGGATGATGTTTCAGCCTATTACTGTGGGCCTGATACTACCGGAATAAATGAACTTTGTCAATATAATTTCACCATATTCCCCAACCCTGTAAAGGAATATTTTAATATTGAATTGTCAAACTCAAAAGGCTTAAATGAGAATACGTTTATTTCCGTATATAATATTCAAGGGCAGTTGATAATTCAACAATCCATTAAGCAAACAAATACCGAGGTTGATATTTCTAAACTTTCAAAAGGGCTGTATATAGTAAAAGTTGATGCTTTGACAAATACAACATTTAAAAAATTAATAAAAGAATAATTAACACTAACCATGAGAAAAATAATTGTGCTCTTATTCGTGTTTGCAAGTTTTATAAACTTTGCAAATGCTCAATGGCAACTAACTAGCCTTAATAGTAATGACGTAAACGCAATAGCCATAAATGGAAACAAAATATTTGCAGGGACATTTGGTGATGGTATGTTTTTATCTACAAATAATGGGGACAACTGGACTACTGTGAATACTGGTTTAACAAGTAATTCAACGGTAAATGCATTAGCAATAAGTGGGATTAACATTTTCGCAGGAACTTATACTGGAGTGTTTTTATCTTCAAATAATGGACAACTTTGGACCCCAGTAAATAATGGGTTACCAGCAAACACCAATGTCCTATCGCTAGCAGCAAAAGGTGATACGATTCTTGCTGGAACAATTTACGATGGTGTGTTTTTATCGCCTAACAATGGACAGTTTTGGTCTGCAATAAATACTGGTTTGGGAAGCACAGATGTTCAAGCATTAATTATAAATGGAAATAATATTTTTGCTGGAACACCTTATGGGGTTTATTTATCCACAAATAATGGAAATGGCTGGATTGCTGTGAATAATGGGTTACCGGCAAATGCTGATGTCTTATCATTAACAATAAACGAAAGTAACATTTTTGCAGGGACAGATACCTATGGTGTATATTTGTCTTCAGACAGTGGAAATAGTTGGACTGCGGTAAATAATGGCTTGCCAACAAATGCTACAGTTTTGTCATTAACCAAAAGTGGGAATAACATATTTTTAGGAGGGGATGCCGTTAATAGTGGTGTCTATATGTCTTCAAATAATGGAAGCAGTTGGACTTTTACAGGCTTAATTGTTGGCAATATTTGGTCATTAGCTGCAAGTGATAGCAGCATTTTTGCCGGAACCGAACCTGGTGGTCTTTGGATGTTTCCATTATCAGAAATTGTTGGGAACAAAGAAATAGGTAATAATTATGATTTTACTATTATCCCCAATCCTTTTACAAATTCATCAATTCTCAAACTTTCCAAACCCTTACAAAATGCAACACTTACCATATACAATATTTTAGGTAATGAAGTAAACCGCCTGCAAAACCTAAAGGGTAGCGAAATACAAATAACAAGGAAAGATTTAAAAAGCGGAATGTATTTTTTCAGGCTGATGGATAAAAATGGATTTGTTGGAAATGGAAAATTGCTAATTGAATAATTTATAAAAAAGAGCCCCTGCATTGTGACATGTAGGGGCTCTTTTTTATTTATAAGCTAGAATATTCGTCTCCAACAGAATTTCCATTAACGATGGTAACCTGATAGCAATGTAACACTTTTACAATACTTTCTAAAATGATAGATAAATATTTAAAATCTCTTTTTAACAGGTTAAACAGTGGTAAAGATTGTGGTCTAATTTTTATAAGAACATTATCTGACGTAGTAGACTATGCCAAAATATGGACAGACAAACCTAAACGGACTGATAATATTGTTTTACCCGATGGACCATATAAGTTTTATTTTTTGCTGCCTGTAAGCTCGCCATCAATATATTCGTCAATTTGCTTGAAATAGTCCTTTGCCACTTGTTTGAGAAAATTGTATAGGCGACAAATGTAATATAGAAAGGACAATTATTTTATAAAATATTATTGATTTCCTGTCTTTTTGTGTCAATAATTTTAATTAGTGTTAATGATCACTTTAAATCCGGTAATCTTTTTGCAACTTCCGAACTAAATACACAAAAAGATTAGAAAGTTTAAAGTTGAAATATTATAATAATGTTGTTATAAAACACTATATCAATTTATTACAATAAAGCAAAATTAAATAAAGTAACATATTGGTAACAATACCATTTGCCTTCTTTGCCTGACTGTGAAGACAAAATTCAACATTATTTTTCATCGGAGCAAAGAAATCTCTACTTAAAATCGCATTTTCAGTTTTCCATTTACAACATTAATGGTTACAAAAATCGGGGATGGGTGAAATTCGGGAATAATTATATATACCGGATTTTTTCAAAAATCTATTGTGAGAGTAATCAATGAATACCCATAAATACCAGTGCCCAGAATTGAAGCTTACATACGAATTGTTCGATTGCCTTTACCCACTATCTATGCAGCTTTAAATAATTTTCCCGCGATTTCAATATTCACCTTGTTCTTCATTTTCCTGAAAATATATTTGTTTTACAAAAAGTGTAATCCGGAAAAATTAATAGGAAAATTCTGACTGAAATACAAATGACGAAACTACATAGTTAAAAGATGTATATATCTATACATATGATTATTATATAAATATCAACTTATTACAAGCACTAAAAATAAGACTTTTACAGTTATGAAATCTGTGAAAAAAGTCTTGCTTTCTATAATAGAACATATTAAATTTACTGATATATAAATGGATATTAATTAGAATATGAGTACTTATAACTTAAGAAAATAATTCCCTTTGATAAAAATTATCTCTTTTTAACTAAATTCCTTCTCTATGAAAAAAGCTTCACTTGATTATTTGAAAAGCCTGATCATCGTTTTTGCTTTGATAGCCATTGTTAACACTGCAAACAGCCAATCTACCATTGTAAATTATGACTTCAACAGTGGAAACTCATATTCTACATTGACTCCTGCATTAGCGACAAACGTTACTTCTGCACTTAGTTGTACTGAAACATGGCAAACCTTTGGAGGTATTGCAAGCGGATCACAAGCCTTTATAGCAAATACCACTGCAGGAAACGCAATAGCCATGAATAATTCGAGTGGGAGCAATTCAAGGTTCTGGACCCTGCAATTAGGGGGCTCGTTATTGAATTCATATAAAACTTACAAAATTTATCTTCAGGCAAGGAGAAGCTCATCAGGAGCACAAACCGTAACTGTTGCATATAGCACAGACGGAAATAATTATACGAATTTTGGAACAACGCTAAACCTTTCTTCGATTGATGTTTTTTCCGAACAGGTTTTCGATTTGAGCAGTATAACATCAATAGATAATCAAAGCAATTTATATATCCGTGTAATGGCAAGCGGTGCAAGCGGTTCAGGCACTTTGCGTTTAGATAATTTCCAGGTACAGGCCACATTAAGCGGGCCTCCGGGAACAAGTGGAGCTACAGGGCCAACAGGACCGACAGGACCGACAGGTGCAGCTGGTTTTACTGGTGCTACTGGTCCCACTGGAGCAATTGGAGTTACAGGGGCAACAGGACCCACAGGCGCTCAAGGTGCAACAGGTGTAACCGGACCAACAGGCGCCGATGGCGCTTTGAATGCATGGAGTTTAACGGGAAATACTGCCAATGCTGGTAATATGTTCCTTGGGACAACCGATGCCACAAGTTTTAAAATAAAAACAAATAATACAGACCGCATATTTGTAAGCAGCACAGGTTATGTAGGTATAGGCACAACAAGCCCAGCAGTAAAGTTGGAAGTTAATGGAAATACTAAACTAGATGGAGACGTTAATGTTTTAGGTAAACTCCAGGCTGCGGATATTGAATTCCCAGATATAGTTTCATTTAAGAGAATTTTTGTTTCAAGAATTACATCACCTGATAGTCTGATTTATTTCGGCGATAGCACATTAGTCTATAGTCAATTACAAAATAATATTAGGGCTGATGGGCATGCACCCTACAAAGGGCTAGGACTTGGCACTTCAGCAAGAAGTTCAGGGCTATATGCAGTTTCTTTGGGTTATATAGCTTATGCTCATGGGTTGGCTAGTGTCGCTATCGGATCACGTGTAGGTACATTAGGAACTACTGAAAATAATATTGTTATAGGTGGTAACAATACTACATTTTTAACAAATGATATTTCAAATTCATTAATGGTAGGTTTTAACAGCGATATTCCAACATTATTTGTTGGCCCAGCTAATGGCGCGGGTACAGTTGGTAAAGTTGGAATAGGTACTACCAACCCTCTTGCAATGCTTGATATTCATTCTTGCGGTACATGTCTCAACGACAAAGTGTTGGTGGTTGAGGATATTGATGATGGACGTGGTGATTACCAATTTGCTGTTTATCGTGATGGTCGGGTGTTTGCAAGAGATGTACAAGTTACATTAAACCAATTCCCTGATTATGTTTTTGACAAGAATTATAAACTCATGAGCATAGAAGAACTTGAGACATACATTACCGCAAACAGCCATTTACCTGGACTTCCAACTGAAAAAGAAGTTGTAAAAAATGGTTTAAGTTTAGCAGATATTAATACTACTCTTGTTCAGAAAGTAGAAGAGCTTTCGTTATATGTTATTGAACTTAAAAAGCAGAATGATGCCATGCAAGAGGAAATCGATTTACTGAAGGAAAAATAATGTAGTTATGAATAAAAACTTCTTTAAACAATATATTATACTCTTTATTCCACTTTGCATTATTACATCATGTAAATTGACAGGTGATTTTGTTGTTGCTAGAAGAAACCATACAAATGGATATTATATTGAAACGCCTTCTCTTGTTCAGAATAAAAAAGCAAAACCTAACCCATTTACAAAAAGAATCCAACCATCTGAAAAAGAAAAGGCATTTATTAAAAACGATACTGAAAATTTGGTTGCCTCAATTATTTCAACACCATTAATTGAAATGACAATTTCAGAAAAAGGATTATCAGAAACAAATGTTAAGGATGAATCGCAATATACTAAAACGCCCGTTAAAGGAGATACAGCAAAAAAGAATAAGACTATAAACACAACAAAAAAAATATCACACACTAATGCTGTTGCAGATGATAAAAAATATGATGTGTTTTCACTTCTGGCTTTTATTTTAGTTGGCTTTGCTTTTCTATTAATACCACTATGGTTCGTAGAAATGTCTCAACAGCTAATTAATTTAATTTCAATTACGGAAATTTTTCCGTTGTTAGGAATTATTTTGGGATTTATTGGGCTGCATAGAGTTAAAAAGGAACCGAAGAAATTAAGGGGAAAAGGCTTTGCATTGGCAGCAGTAATAATGGGTTTTGCATTTTATGTATTCTGGATATTATTTTTTTTTATTTCAATGCTTTCAATGTCAAATTCTCCTTAACAGATAAGTTTATATAATACATAACAAAAAAAATTACAGTTTATAATTTAAAGAAAATGAAAAAAATAATTTTTATACTAGTAATATTCGCTTGTATATACGACAGTTGCAAAAAATATGAAGAAGGACCATTAATAAGTTTTCTCTCTTCTGAAAATCGATTCTATGGCAATCATACTCTTGTTAAATATACTGTAAACAGTATAGACTCTTTAAGTTTATTTAATGATAGCTTACCACTAGTATTTCATTTTTATTTTAATGATTATGATAATAATAATCAATGCGACATTTTAGGTTTAAGAAAAGATGGAAAGTATAGCGGTCTGTGCTTTGGTTGGGATTTAATAAATAAAAATAAAATTTTTGAAATATTTACATCATCTGGATCAATGGGAACAGGACCATTTGGACATCTTAAAAAGTCAGAATGGAATATCTTAAAATTATGTAAAAGAGATATTCGAATGAAGACAGAGTATAATGGGAAAGAGTATTTCATTGAATTAAAATAAGTGATTTATGAAAAACTTATTTATAAATGAAAATTAATATTATTGCTTTTTAATAAAAATACACAACATGAAACTACCCTTAGCAATAAACGTTCCTGAGACTTTCATCCAAGATGTCGTATCACTTAATATATGAAATTTTTTATTTGATATTTGAGGTTTGATTGTTGTTAAATCCTTTGTTGTTTTTTCAAGACTTATAGGTGAAAAGAAAGCATCCATATCATCAGTGGCAAACAAACCATCCCACTCCAGATTACTTAAATTTACATACATTTCAAAATAATAATTTTGCCCTTTAATTAAAGGACATTTAAGATCACCTTGAAAATATTCTGGAGTTAAGTATACAAAAATCCCTGCATAAGCATTACCGGAATGTGGGCTCTGTGGACCTATAGATCCTTTAGCATTATAATAGTCAGGAGTAAGTCTGATTGCTTTCCAAGGTTTTATCTGATCAAGGTGAAAGTTTTGATATTTTTCAGTGTAAATAGGATTTTCTTCAAAATCTCCATTTATTATAAGGTTCTGCTGGGCATACAAAAGAACTGGAAATAAAAGAACAATTTTAATTAATAGAAGTCTTACCATGTTTCCTTTTTTCTTATATTAGGATTATAATATTTTTGTCCAGTATGTTTTACTTTTACTCCATATTAACCTTGTCCTCATAAGAAGGTGAAAAATTTATTTTATCTTTTTTTTAGTTTTTTTTATATCATCAACTGCTTTTAGTTTTATGGAATCATCAACAACATAATTATAGTCTTTCCAGAAATTATCATCAATTGAGTACTTTTGAGTGATTAAATCATTTAGTTCAATATCTTGGTCTTCGGTAGGTATTTCGTTTGCATTTTCTTCAATGCTGTTAATTGTAAGGTCTGTGTTTATCTGCAGAGTAAATAATTTTGAACTTAAATTCTGATTTTCATAAACCCCATAAACTGAATGCTCCAATAAATATTTTGGATAATATTTTGCATTATATAACGAAAATAAAATTTCAAGTTCCATGTTATCGGTTGATTGGTAAGCAGAAATGCAAGATTTTCCATTATGAAAAGTAGAAATATTTGGAAACAGAGTTTTAATTTTCACTGAAACCTTAATTATTGCATAATTATTTGCATTTACATAATAAGTGTTAGTTTCGAGAACGTCTGAAGAATCTTTTTCCGAAACAATGTATATCTTCTCTCCTTCAGAAAAGATAGTGCTGTCTACATATAAATTCTTTGAAGCACTTTCTGGGAGAATAGTTGTAACCCGACACTGCATAAGTAACATTTTCAAACTATTTGTCCAGTAATACCTTGACATATCAAAATTTGTACTTTCTATATAACGAACACTATTTATTTTATCAGGTGGCTCAAAATAGCCACTATTTCCTCCATGCCTTTTAGTGTCATCATAGAACCCAACCGATGCTTCAAATAATCTGATGTATAGGCTATCTTTTTTAGTAAATTCCCTGAAGTAGCCTTCAGTTAAATAAGGATTGTCAGGATAATTAATTTCATAATTTTTTATAGCATGTTTTATTATTTGTTGGGCAGTCATGGATTCCTTTATCTCAAATTCTTTAAGCGTTGTAGAAATATGCGATAATGCAAATTCAGAAATCATTTGATTACCAACATCTTTAATAGAAATTTTTAATTCAGAATATCCAAGCGAAGTAATAGAAAGTGAGTCGTCTAAAGTATAATTACTTATATTATAAATAAAATATCCAGAGTTATTCGCTATAACACCAAATCCTTTATTCAAAATCCGGATACTTGCATGGTCAATACCAATTTTGGTATATGCATCGATAATTTGTCCTTTAATACAAATCAAATTTTGCGATTTACTAAATTGAATAAAAGACATTAAAATTAATACAATAAAAATTGACCTAGATAATCGCATATAAAATATTAGTGAAATTATTTTTAAATTACTATCCAAGGTTAAATAAATATTCTTAATCTACAATTTTTTACATAAATTATTTCTATTCAAAAACAATTCGTAATTAGAGATAGGAGGACAAAATAGTGCATAGTTACAAATATTACATGGTGCCACATTATCTCTTGTTAAATACCATAATTTATCTTTCTTTATTGCTCGATAAATTAAGTTTTTCATACTATTCCGATATATATTACCAATTGCATCAGCATTTAAATTAGTCTTGACATCTCCATTACTCAAAACTACGAACTTTCCATAATTATTATAGTTGAGCAATCTGTTTTGTATTAGATCATGAAAATCTTTTCTCTTTTCAAGAACTTTTTTTCTTTTAAAGTAAAAATATTTTTTTAGGAATAAAATATTACAATCATTGTAATAAGGTAAAATCGAAAAGGATTTAATTCCTGGTATATTAATAAATTTGGATGCCTGCAGCAGTTCATTTTCATTACATACAATAAAAATTATTTTTAAAAAAATATTTTTATTCTTGTCTGAATTTAATATAGCTTCAAGTTTTTGAATATTTACTGGATAGGTTATTATTATATTAAATAAATAATTGTTTTTATAAAGATAATTTTTATTCAAATAAATTAAGTTTTCATATATTTCGGTATAATGAAAATAAAAATTATAATATTTTTCTGAATCATTTATAAGAGTGATTAATTTTTCGACCTGATAATAATTAAATATATCGCCTCCTATTATATTTATTATTTTAAGATTCGACAATTGCTTGTCATTAATGATTTCTGTTAAAGTTTCAATTTTCAATTCTTCCACCTTTTTATTATAAATTGGAAATTTAAATTGATATTTTCCATTTGGATAATTGAGGGCATATATGTCTCTTATTTGTTTGTCATTAATATAGAATGTTATTTCAAATATTTCTGAAAGAAGAATATCAGAAGAACTTCCAATAAAATGAATATCCTTAATAGCATTTTTTATAATGAATACATCATGATTTATTTTAACAGGTTTATTGTTCGAGTTTTCTGATTGAAGGAAATCAGCTACAAATATTTTTCTTAATATTTTAATAAAATGCTGAATAGCCGGTAATATAAAGTTTTTAGATGAAATAAAAATAGGTTGATTTTTACATCTTCTTATTTTTGATAAAATGACTTCAAAAACTATTGAGTCTATTCTATATTCTATATAATTCCCATCAAGAGTATTGTAAACTAGTAATTTTGGTTCAACAAACTTAACATATGCATATGGCTCAAAATAAAACCAATAACCATTAGACACCATAAGGGAGTTTTATTTTTAATAATGATTTATTAATATCATTCTTTGTTTTTTCTAACCGATATAAGTTCTTTTTAAGCAGATTATCATATTCGCTTTTGTCCGTAAATGATGGACAAGATTTAGTTTCAATAAAATTAAATAAACATTCTGGACAAGAATACATTTTATAACATTTATCGCATATAGGGGATATTATTTTAAAATAATTAATAAACTTTTTCTCGATCTCATCAAACTCTAATTTGATTTCATTTTTATTAATTGCTCCAAGTGAATATTTATGACTTATGCGTTCGCATTGAAGAATTGAGCCACTGGAAGTAATAAATATTTTTAAGGAAAAAGGAGGGCAAGTACCTGAAGGAATGAAAACATTTTTATGATCAGCTTTATTAATAAAGCCAGATAAATTTAAATAAATATCAAAATATTGCAAAAAATATTTATTAACATTCTTGAAAGCACCAAAATCTTTTAGAATCAATTTTTCATACTTAGATCTACAGTTTTCAAAATCAAATTGCGCATATATATTTTTATACAATGAACTGAATAAATTAACTTTTCGTTTATTCAAATTCGCTTTACTAATTTCAGATAATTCAGGAACTTTATTAAATTTTGTTTTAAAATAATTATGTACTTCCTTTAATGAATTTTTACTATTTATAACCGTATTAAAGCTAATATTTGTTTTGAAATATTCAGGGTACTTTATTTTAATAATTTCAATATTCGCCTCAACCTGATTGAAAGACTGTAAACCATTTTTGAAGACTCGATATGAATTGTTTGTTTGATTTCCATCTAGGCTAATTAGAATTTTAACGTTGCATTTTACTAGCATGTCGTTTGCCTTAATGAAATAATGAGATGCGAGGCTGACAGAAATTATACGCTTTTTGTTTTAACAAATAATAAAACAGTATTGGTTTCGCGACCATTGAAAGAATATGAAAGTTTGCTTAGTCCGTTTGGATTCTTCCGGTCACATAATTCTCATCTAGTCAACTTATCATTTGTGGATAGGCTTGAAAAGCGTGATGGAGGATTATTAGTTATGAAAGATGGTTCTGAAGTATATGTCTCTTCAAGGAAATACAGTGAGCTATTAAATGTGCTCAACAATTTCTGAAACAAAAAAACATACGCCTGTACATTATTATTGCACGTCAGTACATTTCACAATTACTCTGTAATTCCCTTCCTTATATTTACCGTTAATCATTTTTTAGTTTATCTAAAACATGATTGTTATTCCAATAAAGGAATCTCTGGAAAATTATTTTTCAATATCATCATAAAATCATTTTAAATCTAAAACAATGGAAAATCCAAAATTTACAATTTTCAAAGGAAGCAATCAACAGTATTACTTTAATCTCAAAGCCAGAAATGGCGAAAAGATATTATCAAGCGAAGGTTATATTACCAATGCCGGTTGCCGGACAGGAATTGCCTCAGTTAAAATAAATGCTCCTTTTGACAACCGTTACGAAAGAAAAGATGGTGTCAATAATTTCACTTTCAATTTGAAAGCTGCGAATGGTGAGGTCATTGGAAGAAGTGAAAATTACATCACAAGAACTGGGAAAGAAAATGGAATTGAGGCAGTGAAGAAGGATGCACCAAATGCACCCATTGAGGATTTGACTGTATAAATTAAAATACACTATTCGTAATGGCCGTAGATTATGTAGGAACTATTGACGTATAGTACAGTTGGGCTAAGTTGTAACTAGAGATGGCGGTTTGCAGGGGAAAGAGATAATGGTTTTGGCGCAAATCAATAACACACCCATTTCATTTGAATTTAAAGTTATTTATAAGAGTCATTTTACAAAACGAAAATTAGGATATAGAAATTGAAATGACAATTATGGAGGTTCCAAGGTTTATAATTTATAGGGGGCGCAATAAACAATTCTATTTTGAACTGAATTCCATAAATGGTGCTAAAATATTATCAAGTGATGGTTATGAAGCAAATCATTGCTGTAGGAAAGGAATTGATTCTGTTAGAGAGAATTCATCCTGTGATAACCGTTATGATCGGAGGTTGGCCCCAAGTCAGCAATTCTATTTTATTCTTACAAAAGCGGATGGTGAGGCATTAGCCATAAGTGAGATGTATAGCACAACTCAATCCAGGGAGGATGGAATAGATGCTGTGAAGCGTGATGCAGCAAAAGCGACAATTCAGGATTTGAGCTTGATCTCAAATTAAAACATACAATTGCTAATATGGAAACTCAATGGAATCCTGATCCAATAGACCGGGTAGCTGCACTAATTCTCATTGAAATAAACCATGAATTAATTTACCGGCATCATTATTTTTATCTCCAAATACTTCAAAGGTCATCCACTTCTCTTTAAACCTGTTTTTGTTTGTTTTAGCAATTCCATTTTCAACGCTTACGGATATATCGCAGTCGTGTACTAGTTCATTAGAACCTTTTATTTTACCGTCTTTGGTGGATTGAGAAATAGTAATCAATGCAGAGTTTTTATAACGCTCCCTGATTTTTTTCAATTTCCCGGCATCTATTCGCATATTGTCAAGGCTGTCTATAAAAATGAAATTATAAACCTCCGGCAGAATATTCCTGATAATATCCTCAAAAGTCCTTAAATCGGCCACATCCAGATATTTTGAAATGCTGTCATTATTCAGGAACTTATCTTTAAACGTTTTTGTAAATCCTTCTTCACCGCTGATATAAATTACCCTGCCGATGTTTTCAGCAAGATACTTTGCAAATTGAATTGCAAATGTGCTTTTCCCTTCACCCGGCATTCCATGAATTATACAATGAAAATTTACCGAAGGATTTCCGAAAAACAATTTCCAGCGTTCTTTAAAATCAAGAACTTTAAAATCCATTTTTTTCAGGTCACGGCTGTTAATGATCTTATCAGAATAAGTAGCCGTCAAAGAGACGTCTGAGACGTCTTTATGCAGTCCGTTCAAGGGTTTCGGAGATTCATCTTTTTCCGGAATATTGATTTGATCTTCTGAT
>Ga0224524_1000391_pt1 | contig 17698 bp, 9 predicted proteins | sample CFST75metaG_FD_179895 | JGI IMG/M metagenome (GOLD analysis project Ga0224524, IMG submission 179895) | Peat soil microbial communities from Stordalen Mire, Sweden - C.F.S.T75 | ecosystem: Environmental > Terrestrial > Soil > Wetlands > Peat | place: Sweden: Norrbotten County, Stordalen Mire... | reverse complement strand
AGAGCGCCACGGAGAGTCGCGCGCTGCCGCTCGCGGCTTCATCAGGAATAAAAACGGTCCCTCGCGCCGCCGACCCCCGGACATTTACAGAAAGCGATATGCCCCGCGCAAGTGCGGGCCCCACTCCGTTTGCACGGTTAGACGCGACGCCGTCGAAGGCCGCCCCGTCGAAGGGAATGACGATGACCTTGCTGCCGTGCGTATCGTTTCCCAATTCCTGTGATTTGTCAACGTCGATAACCGCCAGGGTAAAATGGGTGACGTGGCCGTTTTCAATGAGCACGCCGGGACGCTCCATTTTATTCCAATGATTTACGGTCCCGTCCGTATAGCGCACGAAGTTCGTGGTCGGATCATACGCCAATCCCATATTTTTCCAGTTCTTAATACCATCAGGCGATGTCAGGTGAAGCGCCTTGCGCTCGCTAAACCAGTTGGCCACGATATGATATTGGCCCCCGCTATACCAGATCACCGGATCCTCCGAATCGTTTGAAAAACCCGGAACATTCGTCGGATAAACGGCGGGGCCCTGTACCTTGTAGGGTCCCATTATACCGTTGGTGCTGAGCATGATGACGCCATGCGTGGATACCATCACGTAGCTGCCGTCCGGGCGAATGACGAGGCTCAGATTTTGCGCCTTTGGAGCGCTGAACCCGTTTGCGTCGATTTGCACCGAACCTTTATAGGTCCACGGCCCGTCAAGGGAATTGGAAGTAAAGACGTCGCCGGGCCTTGTGGTGCTCACGAGAACCGCATACGTACCGTCCGGAAGTTCGATCGCCGTTACGTTGTGTCCTTTCCCGCCTTCATTATCAGGCCAACACATTCCCTTATCGACGTAGGGGCCGGTGGGTTTATCGCTTACCGCATGCATGGCCACCGAGCCGCCCCAGCCGCTATGTCCCTTACTTTGATCCCAGCGGCTGGCGAACATATGGTATTTGCCGTCCGGTCCCTTGATGATTTTCCCATCCCAATAACACCATTGTTTAATAGTCGTATCTTCAAGACCATTATGAATGTCGCGAGGGCCGACCGCGGCCGCGCCCCACGCGGTCGTTGACAATTTGTCATAAATGGGCGCGGGCTGGAAATAATCGATCAAGGTCTTTACAGCGGCGGCCGACGCGGCGGTCAAAGGGACTATGACCGCAAACAAGGCGAGTAACGTTCGCACGAAATTGAATCGTTTGCGCATTTTATTTTTCCTATTGAACATTCAAACGGCCTGAAAAAATTCTTTCCCCATATCGCACGGTAATGCAATACACTCCAGGACTCACTTTTGACCGATCGAAATTATAGACGATCTCCTGGTTTTTTCCGGTCGCTGCACCAGTATACTCATGGGCAACCGGACGCCCCTTTATATCGTAAACCGCCACTGAGAGTCGTTTTGCGCCACTCGCGGCGTCAGCCGGAATGAAAAAGGTTTTCCTTGTTGCCATCGCCGCGCTTTTTACGGTAAACGATATACTTCTCGTATCAACGGGCTGGACTCCGTTTTCTATGTTTGAAGTAACGCCGTCAAAGGCCGCGCCATTGAACGGAACAACGATCACTTTGCTGCCGTTTTGGTCGTTTCCCAATTCTTGTGATTTGGGAACATCGACAACCGCGAAGGTAAAATGCGTGACATGGCCGTTTTCAATGAGCACGCCGGGCCGCTCCATATTGTACCAGTGGTTTACGGTTCCGTCGGTATAACGTACGAAATTCGCGGTCGGATCGTACGCCAATCCCATGTTCTTCCAGTTCGTGATACCATCGGCCGATGCCAAATGGAGAGCCTTGCGGGCGGAAAACCAATTGGCCACTATATGATATTGGCCCCCGCTAAACCAGATTACCGGATCTTCATTGGAGCCGTCATACGCCTGCGGGAAAACGCTGTTTCCTTGTACTTTGTAAGGTCCCGTCAGGCCGCTCGTGCTGATCATGATCATGCCGTGCTTGGATACCATAAGGAAACTGCCGTCCGGACGCTCAAGAAAACTCAGGTTCTTCGCCGCCGGTACGCTGAACCCATTCGCGTCGATTTTTACGGAACCTTGATAGGCCCATGGCCCGTCAAGGGACTTGGAAGTAAAGATATCGCCGGGTCGAGTGTCGCTGACAAGAACAGCATACGAACCGTCGAGGAGTTCGAGAGCCGTCACATTATGTCCTTTTCCGTTTGAATTATCAGGCCAGCAAAGACCCTTGTCGACATAGGGCCCGGTGGGTTTGTCGCTTACCGCATGCACGGCCTTCGAGCCGCTCCATCCGCTATGGCCGCTGCTTTGAGCCCAGCGGCTTGCGAACATATGGTATTTGCCGTCGGGTCCCTTGATGATTTTCCCGTCCCAATAACACCACTCCTTAATAGTCGTGTCTTCAAGGCCGTTATGAATGTCGCGGGGGCCAACGGAGGCCGCGCCCCACGCGGTCGATGACAATTTATCATAGATGGGCGTAGGCAGGAAATAATCAATCAAGGTCTTTACGGCGGCGGCCGACGAGGCGGGAATAAAAAACAGTACGGCAAGCGTTAAAATAAACGTTTGCATTGGGACCTTTTGAACATGGAATTGTTTTTGCATTGTATTCCTCCTATGGTTTTTATTGAACATTTAAACGATCCGATACCTTCAGATTACCGTAGCATACGGTAATGCAATAAACTCCCCGCCCCGCCTTTGACCCGTGGAGGTCAAGGGTGATCTCCTGTTTTTTTCCGGTCGCCGTTACTTTAAATTCCTGGGCAATCAAACGACCCTTCAAATCATACAGCGCAACCGAGAGTCTCACAGCCTCGCTTGCCGCTTCAGCCGGTAAATAAACGGTCCCTTTCGCCGCCGCTCCGGGAACCTTTACGGTAAACGTTATTCTCCTTGTATCAATGGGACCGACTCCATTTTCAAGGTTTGAAGTAACGCCGTCGAAGGCCGCGCCGTCGAACGGAACAACAATGATCTTGCTGCCATGCGTATCGTTGCCCGCATCGCCGCTTTTCTCGACGTCGATGGCGGCGAAGGTAAAAGCGACCACGTGGCCGTTTTCCTCATACGTGTTGGCGCGCTCCATTTTGTACCACCGGTTCGAGGTCAGCGCCGTTCCATCGGTAAAGCGCACGAAATCAACGGCCGAGGCGTAGGCGGCTCCCGTATACTTCCAGTTGTTAATGCCGTCGGGGGACGTCAGGTGCAGCGCCTTGCGGTTGCAATAATCATCCACCACGACGTGATACTGGCCCCCGCTGTACCACAGGTTCGGGTCTTCCCGGCAGCTTCCATAACCGGGGACGTTCATCGGGAAAATGTCGTCGGTCATGACCTTGTAGGTCCCGTTTATGCCGTTGTCGCTGATCCCCACGAAACCGCCCAGCGGAACGATCATGAATTTTCCGTCCGGGCGTTCCAGAATGCTCATATTGTCGGTCAACCGTCTGGTGGTATGCCCGTTATTGTCCCACTTTATATTGCCTTGATAAACCCATGGCCCGTCGAGGGAATTGGAAAGAAAAAGAGCGCCGGGTCGAGTGTCGCTGACCAGGATGCCGTAACGGCCGTCTTTCAGCGCGATTGCGGTTACATTGTGCCCTTTTCCGCCTTCATTATCGGGGTAGCAAATACCCTTGTCGATATAGGGTCCAAGAAGGTTATCGCTGACCGCGTGTATGGCCACCGAACCGTAATATCCCTGATGGCCGCCGCTTTGGTCCCAACGGCTGCAGAACAAATGGTATTTACCTTCCGGTCCCTTGATGATCTTCCCATCCCAATATGCGTAATCAGTCAATGTTTTTTTCCCGTCCGTACTGGTTTTCCCTTCAAGACCGTTGCTCGGATCACGGGGAAGGACCGCCTTATCGCCCCATACGTCCGACGTCATTTTGCCGACAATCGGAGTGGGTACGAAATAATCCACCAAATCCTTGGCTATGACCGACGACATGGCGCCGATAAAAAGCATCCCGTCAAACAACCGAAGTACCCTTTGCCGGCTATTCGCTCGATGGCACGACGGAGTATGCATTGTTTGGCTCCTTTCAACCCGCCCGATGGCGAATAGAGTTTCCAACTGGAATAGTGTACTATCACAGGCGCCTTTATTCATTGTCTTGATTCGTTCCAGGCGCCTTTGTTTTCAAGCGTCCCACCGTTATTTAAAAATCACCAATTTGTCATCCTGACGCTGGTTCATATAGCATAGTTTAATCCGACTCCGATGCGGGCGCAACAGTTTTAATGAAATAGGCGGTATGAGGCGACTCAAACGAGAAAAGCGCAATTGTTCCCTGCGCGCCTGTTGCGCGGCAACGCCGCGTTGTAGCTTTACTATTGAGCCTATAATTTCCCGGCATGGTCGAGCTTGATGACGAACATGGAATTGGACAACCCGAATTGTTTTTCCAGATCGACGTTATTTCCGCCCACCGGCAACCGTGCAACGAGTTTGCCCGAGCAGGTATAAACCGATATCATGCGCCTCGCTTCGGCGGAAACGCCGGGAAGCGTGAATGATTTACCGGCCATGACCATCATGGTCGTTCCCGCGGATGATGCGAGCGTTCTGCCCGTCCTCCGTATATCCGGAACAACGGGAACAATGCCATCGGGATAGGTCATATTGGGTTTCGGCGGCTCAGCCATACCCTCGCCCAGGAAATAATCCACGAATTTCGACTGGATATAACCCCTTTCGATCATGGCGTTTCGATACTGAGGATTGTGTAACAGGGTATAGATCCGGTGTTCCGTTGGAATGGTCGTCGTATAGATCCTCATCGCCGTATTGCCGGTTTGTTCTATCAGCAACTCCTCGCGCCAGTCGCCGAACATATCGCAGATAAGAGGGGTCATGTAGCCGCTGCCTGTGACATGGCCGGCAAGCGTCACGCCGCTAAAGCCGCCGCTAGGCATGCCCGGATAAGACCATTTTGATACTGAGGTCGCGTTGGCTTGCTCGCTCAACAAATCGCCGTCCCACCAGATGCGATAGCCAACACTCGGCGAGCCGGACCCTATTGCCGAACCGGTCAGGTTCGCATTGTTGAACACCCCATCGCTCGTCCAGCATTCGTATCCTTTTTGGGCCGGGTCGACGTCTCCGACATCCCCGCGGCTCATATCGCGTCCGCCAGGGCCAAACTTTCGAAGTACCTCGCCGGTCTTGGCGTCATAATAGTACCAATCATAAGTACAAAACTGTCCAATACCGAAACCTTCCAGGCCGGGACGGCTGGGATCCATGTCGGTGATGTGCCACCGGTCGCCGTGGAGAATGCTCTGGGATTTCTGATTCCAGAGGACCTTGCCGTCCTTATCCCTGCAATATCCGCCGTTGACAAATTCATCGATGCCGTCGCCATTAACGTCGAGACATCTGATCTGATGGTTGTTGGGATAGTCTGATATCGGGTCATCCAGGGCTTTCCATCGCAGCGACAATGAACAGCTTTTGCTGCAATCAAATGCCATGTCGGCCATGGCCTGCGTCCCGCCCCATTTTCCTTTAAACATAAGGGTCGGGTGCACGCCGTCAAAATAGGCGATTCCAAAATGGCCGGTTGGATTCCCCATAGTGGGATGATCATTGGGCACCGCGCAGCGCTTGCCTTTTTCCGCGCCTGTTACTCCATCGACCGCGACAATGAACGCATCAGTTGGATTTGTCGACGCGTTCAGTACTTTATTATCTCCGAAGATGGTACCATTGCCCGCTTTAACTATTAATTCGGCTTTTCCGTCACAATCAATATCATAAACGGCCCAATTGTCGGAATGTCCGAAAGAGATACAGGCCGCACCGGGCCGGGAATCGCTCGTTGGCATGCTGTTGGGACCCATATCGATCCGCCACAGGTGTCTGCCGTCTCTGTGGTAGGCATCGAGATACTGGGACACATTTATCGCCTGGTTGTCCACGACATATTCGTATTCGCCATCCCCGTCGAGATCGCCGACCTGGCCAAACTTGATATTCTTGCCGGGTGCGGCCATAAGCGGGATTTCAAGGTAATTGCTTTGCAGTACCATCGCCGGTTTGATAGCATCCGACCCCTCGATGCCCCCGGTCATGACTTTGAGTGTATAGTCGCCGGTCCCGCTGCTGTTGTCCACATAATTGGTTGAGGTGGTTATGGGCGTGGCGTTGAGTTTCGTCCCACCCTTGTACACATTAAAGGCGATATCGGAACCCTGTTCCGGGCCGAATAACCGCCACGATAAGTATTTGGTCGCGCTGCCCGCGTTGGCCACTACAAGGCTGCGGCCGAGTTTTTCCATGATCCGCGGCCCGGCGGAATAGGCGGACAGCGAGACGATGCAAAGGGCCAGGACTGCATTGAAAAAAAGACTTCTGTACTTCATGCCAAACCTCCATTTGTGTTGTGGACATTCACTCCGAAACTATTTACTATCGACCTTTACAATAAATATGCCTTTCGCGGTTTCACGGTTAATGAACACGGGAATACAAGTAGCCTTGACAAGTATTTTTTGCAGTAATTTCCCGGAAACATCATAGACGGCAATGGTATTTTCCCTTCCGCGAAATTCCCGGGGGATCATGAATTTTCCACCTGTGATTTTATAGGTTCCTTCCTTGAAATTCGCGTTCATCGATTGCGGTCTCACATAATTAACTGCGGAGGTCAAGCCTCTTTCGACACAGGTAATGGTCACGCTTGCGCCCGTCAATCCCGGAGAGCTGGCGGTCACCGTGACAGTTCCCGCCGTATAACACCTCATGGACATCTTTGCCATGCCATATTGCATGCACCGTGTGTCCGGGGAAGTGGCGTTGTTGAAAGTCATCGAAGGGCCGGTGGGAAAAAGTCCGCTGCCCGTGGCGGCAAGCGTTATCGCTGGATTATTATTGACAGGCGTGCCGTTTGCCGACGCCACTTGGGCGATAAGCTCGACATCTTCCAAGCCGTCGTTTCCTATAACGAGAGTGTCTGCGGTCAAAATTATTTTCGCCGCCGTACCAGCGGTAGGCAACGTAGAGGCAATCCCCTTGGTTTCCTGCCGGTATTGATACCATTCCGGACCGGGAATCTTGTAATAATCGCACAAGCCGTTCTGTCCGTGGGTATTATTCAAACATGTACCGTAGCCGAAGCCTACCCATCGGACTTTTCCGGATCGCCATGCGTAAACCGCGGGACCGTTATGGTCGTAGTACTCGGTAACGATACTGGGCCAACCCGGATCTTGATATTCTTTTTTTGTCGCCCCGTCCCCGTTATATCCCGCCATGCTTGCACACGTGTCAAATCGCTCCCGCTGGGATCCGCCCGCGGATGAAATCCTTGAAGAATCGAGCGATTCGGCAAGTCTCGACAGTGCATGGTAAAAAATCTTGGCGCTGTCCAATATCGGGCCGGATCCGGTCCCGGATGGCGCGTTATAATACTCTCCCGTAAAGAATGTTTCATTCCCCATGCTCCATACGATGATGCTTGGGTGGTTCCTTCTTTCGCGAATGAATTCCGTCAGTTGTTGTTTCAAGTTGTCTTGAAACGGCTTCCAATCCTGGCTTCTGGTTGGATAGGCGCTTTGCTGCCAATTGGGTAGTTCGGTCAATTTGAATATCGTTCCCCAGAAATCATTTTCAGGCATGGCCATCATTCCCAGCTTGTCACACGCATCGTCCCAGGCAACGGCATGGGGGTTATGGCATTCCCTGATCATATCGAAGCCGGCCTGCTTCATGAGCGAAACGTCCCTTCGAAAACCGGCGTTAGTCTGTGCCTGCCCCCACCCCGCGCGATCGTCGTGGGCGTTTATCCCATTGATATAGCGATGCACGCCATTCAGGAAAAACCCCTGGTGCGCGGTCCACTGCACCGACCTGATTCCGAGCGGACTCTCGTAATTGTCCACGGCGCCGCTTCCGTCCGACACCGTTGTCAATACCTTGTACATGTAGGGTGTTTCCGGAGACCATAAATGCGGATTGGCGATGCTCGGACTGAGCTGCGCAAACTCATAGATAGCCCCCGCGTTTATCGACTGCGTGCTTTCCATGGACGTTACCGTGGTATTGGTCGCGTCGACAATGGTGGTCGTGACCTTACAGATGGCGGCCGCCGCGCCGTCATTTTTTATTTCCGTTTTAACCTTGACCGTTGCTTGAGTCGAGGTCGCCTGAGGCGTGGTGACGAATGTGCCGTACCACGTTACATGGAGCGGATTGGTAACGACCAGGTACACGTTCCTGTGGATGCCCCCTAAAAAACACCAGTCACCCGCGCGCGGGGCGATTTGCGGGTCCCATGTGCTGTTTAGCCGTATGGCAATGACATTATCGCCCGCGGTTACGGCGTTGGTTATATCGAAATAAAACCCCGTGTATCCGCCCCTATGCTCTCCCGCCAGGGTCCCATTGACATATACTTGCGCAACCTGAAAGGCGGCTTCGAATTCCAGAAAAATCCTTTTTGATGTTTTCCAGTCCGAAAGCACGTTGAAATGCTTTCGGTACCAGCCGATTCCCGCATACCAGAATACCCCCGCGGCCGAAGCGAAATAAGGCGTGTCGAACACATGCGGCAAATTCACCTTGTTCCAGGCCGCGTCGTTAAAACCTATCGCTTGCGCGCCGGTCACGTCGGCTTTAGAGAAAGTCCAGTTGGCATTCAAGGAGATTTTCATTCGCTGGGCCCCGAAACAAACGGAAGCCTGAGCGCTCAATATGATGATTATTAATTCCATCAACACTATCTTGCTAAGAACACCTTTTCTCATTGGAGGCCTCTCTATCTATTAGATTTTACTAAAAGGGTTACCTATGGTTTTTCTTTTGCGTCAACCGTGTTAATTCGCAGCAGATATAATCCGTTCGACAAACCAAAATCTTTTTGAAGATTGACAATATTATTCTTGACAACGGCTTTAATCAGAAGCTTTCCCGCGCAGTCATAGACCGTTACACGTTTTAACATGCCGCTCATTTGGACGGGCAAGGCCATCGGACGGTTGCCGAAAATTCTCATGGAAGCATTCATTGATTTTTGTGAAGAGACATAAACCACATCGGGAGAAACCATGGTGCCGTCATAATACCTGATGTTCGGTTTCGCCTCAGGAAGGGTCATGCCGGGGCCGATGTAAATGCCCGGTTCCGGCGGCTGGTTATACACGACATTCTCCGAGGCAACGCTCATCCGGTAGCTCGGATCATGCATCAGCGTATAAAGACGATTGGTGGTCGGCGTTGTCGTGGTATAGATCCGAAGCGCCGAATTATCGTTCGTCCTGTAGATCACTTCTTCACGCCAGTCGCCGAAAATGTCCGCGGTGAGGCACGGCGTCGATTTTGTGCCGTTGTTCGAGGTGCAGCCGGATGCAGTGAGCAGATTTCCTCCGCCGTATTTCGTGATCGAGTTGCTGTTTTCAGTGGCACGGTTAAGACTGCCGTCCCACCACATGGTAAAATTATCGGATGAAGGCGAGTTTCCCGCTTTATTATGGGAAACGTCCCAAAGCCCGCCCACGGTCGACCACATCTGCCAGCCTTTAAGACCGGCGACAAGCGGTCCGCAGCAACCGCGTCCGTTGTCGCCCGTACCGGGGTCCGACCATATAATAGCCCCGGTTTTGGCGTCCCGGAAACTCGCGTCTATTCCGCCGTTGCCGGCCGGAGATTCATGTACCTGCCATACTTCCAGTCCGGGCCTGTCGGGATCCATGTCAGCAAGATGAAGGGCGTCACCATGTCCTAATCTAGTGGTGTACAATCCCTGGCCGTCATGGTCTATGGTACAAGAACCATAGACGATTTCATCGAACCCGTCGCCGTCCACGTCGCCTTCACGGATGCTATGACAGCCCTGACCGCCATAGGTACCATTAGCTTTCCCGTCTTTTCCGGCGCCGCTGACATTTGAGTCGAATAGCCACCGCTGGATGAGCTTGCCGTTTCGATAGTCCAGCGCCCAGAGCGCCGTTCGCGCGTAGTAACCGCGGCACATGACCGCGCTTGGTTGCACTCCGTCAAGATAAGCGATGCAGGCCAGATATCGTTCGCTCCGGTTGCAGTAGAGGTCTCCCCAGGAAGAGACCGTACCCAGGGGCGGTTGATAATCAATCGTCGTGTCCGCCGCGCCGGTCTGGCCGTTGAAAACGGTCAGGTATTCCGGACCGCTCATAATGCGGCCGACGAGATCGGCAACCATGGTCCCGTCGGACAGCGTGCGACTGCCCGTGCCGTCTTTTGTTGTAGTATAACCATCTTTAGCGCGCCAATCCACGTTTGCATCGCCGATGATTTTCCCTTTGCCGTCAATGGCGCCGTCGGCGGTTTTGCACACGACTTCGGCCTTGCCGTCTCCGTCAAGGTCATAGACCATGAATTGCGTATAGTGGGCGCCTGATCTGATGTTTTTGCCTAAATCAATGCGCCAAAGGCGTGTTCCATTCAGCTTGTACGCGTCCAGAATCGTATTTCCCGTATACCCCGAAAATGCGTTGTCTTTGGAGTTCGACGGGTCCCATTTGAGCACTATTTCATAATCCCCGTCTCCATCAAGATCGCCGATGCTGCAATCATTGGCTGCATAAGTATATGCCTCACCAGCGGGAGTTTTTCCTCCCGGAGGGACTTGCAAGGAAATCGAAAGATAATTCTGGTCGAGGACGCGGGCTGCTTCCGAGGCAGCCCCTTCGACGCCAATGGTAATGGGCTTGACGGTATAGGCGCCGGTCCCAGCGCCGTTGTCCTGGTAGCAGGTCGCATCGGTGATTGGCGTTGAGTTGAGTTTCGTCGACCCTTTGTAAACGTTAAACCCGAATGTATTGTCCTGAGGGTCGGTGCCGAACAACCGCCAGCTCAGATAATATCCGCTACCGGACTTGACGGCAATGAGTCCTCGGTCGAGTTTTTCCATGTAGCGCGCGGTGCTCTGGGCGCTTGTCATGCTTGTGACCATGAGAATAGTTCCGATCGCAATCGTAAAGCTTGAAACAGACCAAAACTTTCTACCCATAGTGTACCCCCTGTCTTTTAAACGTTTAAGGTATGCTGAACCGCTTCGATATACATTCTTATTTGGCCCTTTTACGCCATTACCGGAGCCGAAGCAGAGCGGTTTTGCGATATGAAAATTTCTCACCCGCCGCCATCTCACACGCATATAGGCCTGCCGGGCAACTTCTTCCTTGTTTGTCAATCCCGTTGAACTTGACTTCATAGACACCCGCGCCGGCGGCGCCGTTGAACAACGTGGCGACAAGCCGTCCCTGCATGTCAAACATCCGCAAACGAACGTTCTCCGTGGAAATGCCGGGAACCCTGAAAGAAATTTTTATCGGAAGCCCTGAAACGCCATCGCCGACGATCGACAGACCGAAGCCGTTCCGGACAGGCGCGTTATCAGGCCTTGACAAATTATTCACGGCAAAGATTATGGGCGGCGCGTTGGTCCTGAACGGCGATGCGGGCAGGGCGGCAGGCGTGCCTTTGTTGTATAACGACGCCTTTGGATTCGCGGCCCAGCAATACCGGGCTTGTTTAGGGCTGGTCACCGTGGTACTCGATACCAGCACGGTCGTGTCCTGGTCGATTGTCGCGGTTGCGGTGGAAAACGTCGTACCGTCCGAGGAAATCTCAAACGGCGCGGTTGAGCCCGTGGCGGTGGCGGAGTTTAATTGCAGCCCGCCGTCGGTATGCTTGAAATACAGGCGAAGGGAACTGCCTTGAACAACCATCCGGTCATAAATAGGCCCCGAATAGGTGACATTCTGTTTATACGTAATGCCGAGAGCGGCAAGGCCCAATCGAAGTCCGACGTCCTGTTTATCACTGGGGTGAACGTAGGTCGGAATGCCGATATCGATGGCCACCGCCAGACCGGTGTTCGCAAGCATCTCCGAGGCCTGCAATTGAGCTTCGCGTATCGGCATATAGCCGCCGCCGGAGTTATAGTTGGCTAGTTGCGTAATAAGAAACGTGAGGTTTTGTCCGAACAGCTTGCGCCATGAGTTGATTAAAAGCACTTGCAGTTTCCGATAGGTGGTATCGGATCCCCACGTTACCGATTCGCCCTGATACCAGATCGCTCCGCGTATCGCAAACGGAATGAGCGGATTGATCTGTCCGTTAAAGCAGATATAGGGATCGTGCGTATTGCTGTAGGTAGGACTTCCGTTTTCATACGAAGTCACCTGTGAAGAAAACCCGTTGGCCACGAGGTCGGCGCGGGAGATCCATGTTTGAATGCACGTGGCGCCGAATGAAGCGTGTATGAGGCCGACCGGGACCGTGCTGCCTAATCCCTTGAATATTTCTCGGCCGAAAAAATACGCGGCCGCGGAATAAACCGGGACATTGGTGGGATTGCATACCAGCCAGCTTGTTTTGACCGTCGTCTGAGGGCTTTTATTGGGTGCCCAGGGAACATTGCACGAACGGATGAGCGGGTAATTGGCGGCCGCGATTTCAGCCGCCGCATTGGCCAGTACGCATCCGGAAAAAGTGCATTGCACTCTCATGTCCATATTGGACTGGCCCGAGCATAACCAGACTTCACCGATATACACGTCGGTAATAGTGATCGTATTGGTGCCGGCAATGGTCAGCGTATACGGGCCGCCCGCGGTCATGCTGGGCAGCTGAGCCGACCAGGCGCCGTTCGCGCCGGTCGTGGCGGTCGCCTGTTGCCCGTTGATGCTCACGGTGACTTTCTCGTTGGCCGCGCCCGTTCCCCAGACAGGCACCGGCATCTCCCGCTGCAGCACCATCCCGTTGCTGAACAGGCTTTGAACGGCCACGTTCGCGAAAGCCGTCCCAACACATACTTGCAGGGCAATCGCCAGAAACATCATCCACAATCGTTTTGCTTTATACATTATCTCGTCTCCTTTTAAGTTAAAAATCAGCGGTTGCTTTATTCCATCACCACTTTTCTCATGATTCCGCCCAGTCCTTCAACCTTCAGCCGGACGATGTAGGTTCCCGCGGGCGCCTGGCGCGCAGACCAATGCGCGGTATACGTACCGGCTTTCATCCTGCCGTCAAGCAGCACGGCCACGCGGGCGCCCTTGACGTCGAATATCTGCATGCTTGCCGATACGAGATCGCTTTCCCCCTGCGGAACGGAATAGGTGATGACCATGCCATTTCGGAGTGATTTGGAAACGCTCAGGCCCGCCTTCTGCGCGGCTTTTCCCATGCGCCCCGGAAAGGCGGCCGTGGAAGCATAGGTGCCGGTTATGAAAATCGAATGCATCGTCGTAAGAGTGATGGGTATGCGGGTGATGTCGGTCCCTCCCGCTGTCACGTGCGTAAACTGCGGGGCCGATGTCAGCCCCGTATGCGGGTCCCATTGCTGCGGCGTGAAATTGCCCCGCAACCGCGCATAGGTACTGATGGTCGAGGTGGTATTATTGCCGAAGAAATAGATGTCCAGACTGTCGTTCATGACCTTGTGGATGTAGCGCAGGCCCCCGGTCTCCGGCTCGAACGCCACGTCGTACACCGGCACCGCGTTGTCAAGCGCCGAAAGCAGGTTGGCTTGAGTAGCGGTCCCCAGGAAAATGGCGCTCCCGCCGCTTGCGTTTTTCAGGGCCTGCCCTGTCACCGGGAACATGGCATGAACGGTATTGACCACCGAATCGTCGTCCCCGAATTCCGCCGACTTCGACGGCAGCAGCCCGGTGGCGATCACCCGGCCGCCGGCCTTGTAAAAGTCCCGTATCTTCTGTAAATTACTCCAGTTGATTGTTTGACACGCCGGAATGATTATCACCTTGAATTGCTCATGATTAATGACATTGTTGAGCTTCAGGGTCGAGCCGGAAATGCTGCATCTTTCGTCCAGGGCTTCAGGGTGTATCCAGGTATAATCGCGGGTTATCTGCGATGAAAGAATTTCCCCGACAGTCGTATAGTCGGCATAGGGAATGGGCGTGTCGCGCGAATAGCCGGTCGAACTGCCGAAATAATACGTTCCCTGAAGCGAGGCGATAGGATACAGCATCGCGATGTCGGCGACATGCCGCTGTCTGGGCTGCTCCAGCATCACGCCGCACCTGCCCATCCATTCCATGTAAGCAAGCGCGGGAACGAAAAAGGTATGTTGCCGCTGGATGCCGTCGGCCAGTTGCTCTATGGCTTTTACATAGTCCTGGCCATACTCGATGCCTGTCAGTGTTTTGTCCCAGTTATATGCCGTGGAGCTGAAGAATTTATAGAATAAATGCGTATAGGTGTAGCCGATATCATCCAGGGTGGGAATGGATTGATACCTGAAGACTTTCATGACGTCTCCCGTGGAGCCGACGGGACAGGTCCAGTCTTCGTTGTCCTGATGTCCCGTTTCCCGTATCCCGTGAAGGGAATCCCAGTCGTTGATTTGTTTCGGGAAGCCCCGGGAATACAGTTCCGCCCTGAACCCGAACAAATAATTCCGCGCTGCCTGGGTGTTGGGGCCGATGTTGTACCATAATGCAGGATAATAGGGTGTCGGGCTGAACCCCCACTTTTCTTTGAATTTTTGATTGTAGAGCGGAGTCCAGGGCCGGCCGTTTCCCTGTTCCAGGCTTGGCTCGTCATACCAGGTGGATATAACGGTGTTCCCGAAATATTCGGGCATGCTGTCATAATAGGGTTGATATGCCATTTGTATGAAATAGTTGACAGAAATGGAATCCATGTAGTCGACTATCACGTTGCCGTCCTTTAAACATTCGAACACGATTATGTCCCACCTTCCCGATGGAACGTTCCAGGAAACGGCGGTCCCCTTCACCGAATCGGTCAGATCGACCAGCTTCTCGGGCTTGTCCGTCGTGTCCAGCGCGACGACGGCCATGAGCTTCGTCGTGCCGCTGTTCTGGACCGTTGTGGAAAAGGTCGTGGGCCCGGTCACCCAGTTGTCGGTCTTGTCCAGCCGCTTGATCGTGTTGTTGGGATATTTGACCGCCAGAAGCGGGCGGGAGGGATCGGCAGGACAAATTCCTCCATGACCGGCGTTCCCGTTTCCCGCGCTTCCACTGGGAAATCCGGCCTCATCATAAAACATATAATAGCCGCCCAGTTGCTTGATGCCGGCCAACGCCTGGTGCAGTTGATGGAAGAACGCCGGAGTATGATAATTCGAACATACTTCACATTGACATACCGCGCCGAATTTGTCCGTAGTCAATAACGAAGTCGCGTTGGAGAAATTGTTGAATGCAAAGGGCCAATAGATCGCTGGCGGATTGGCAAAATCGCTTTGCATATCGGCATAGCCTACGTCACCGGAAAACACGATTAAACCCGAACACGCAAGGGCCATGTTCGATAAAAATACTCTTCGTTTTGCCATGATTTTTCTCCCGTCTTTATTGACCGATGACTTTATATTTTATAGTTTAACAGCCCTTTATATTACGGCATGTCCACTACTTTTACTATGTAAACACCATTGCCGACACCCAGGTCTTTCCTGATATCAACGTTGCTTTTCCCAATATTTTTCTTTCCCGCCAGTTTGCCGGAAAGGTCGTACCGCCGGCATGACGATCCTCTAAAAAATCTTTTAGCAATACTTTAAAATCGGAATAGGTATAAATTGATTTCATGGGTTTTCCTAACATGATAATATAACAAATATATTTAATAAAATGTTAGATTTTATACTAAACTTATTAAAATGCACTTAACAACCATTATATCAATAAGTTATAAATAAAACAATAAACAATTAAATCGGCAAATAATTAAAAATATACACAATATTACTAAACCATATGGAATGAAAGAGGGTGGACGTTATGATAACCTGGGACGGCGCCCCAGGTTATCATATTCCGGTATTCGAGACAGGATAAATAGTTCAGGAGAGGAAATTTGAGTTTGACGCGAACCTTATTGAATGGTAATACGATCGGCGTAATTCCATTGACCGTATCGAAAAGTGATGCAATAAACTCCCGCACTGACCGATCGATCAAGATCGCAGCGGATCTCACGGTCCTCGCCGCCGACCGGACCTTTATGCAGGCGGCTAACTAAGCGGCCCTTAATATCATAGAGCGTAATAGTGATAACCGAGCCGCCCGCCGAGGTTGACGGAACAAAGAAGGTTTTCTTCGCCGCCGCCGTGGGACCTTTCAGGTAAATCGATAGCGCGCGCGAATCGCCGAGCCGAGCTTCGTTTGACAGATTTGGAGTTCCGCCGTCGAAACCGATTCCGTCGAATGGAATAACGATAACCTTGGTGCCATGGGTATCGTTTCCCAAATCTTTCGACTTGTCAACGTCGATGACCGCGAGAGTAAAATGCGTGACATGACCGTTTTCGATAAGCACGCCGAGACGCTCCATTTTATACCAATGGTTTACCGTCCCGTCCGTATAGCGCACAAAATCCTTTGTCGGATCGTACGCCAATCCCATTAATTTCCAGTTCTTGATGCCGTCGGGTGACGTCATGTGATACGCCTTGCGGTCGTTGTACCAATTGACCACCATGTGATATTGGCCCCCGCTATACCAGAAACACGGATCTTCCCTCGCGTTATTTGAAAGACCGGCTACATTCTGATAAACGCTTGGGCCCTGGACCTTATAAGGTCCCATTATGCCGGTGGTGCTCAGCATCATTGCGCCGAACCGCGTTGCCATCAGGTAGCTGCCGTCCGCGCGGATGACAAGACTGAGGTTCTTCGTGGTTCCCGAAGCGTCGAACCCATTTGCATCAACCTGTATCGTGCCTTGATAGGTCCATGGTCCATCTAGGGAACTTGAAACAAACACATCGCCGGGCCGTGTGTCGCTTACGATAATAGCGTAACGGCCGTCCGGCATAACGGTTGCCGTCACATTGTGCCCTTTTCCACTTTGATTATCGGGGTAACAAATACCCTTGTCAACATACGGCCCGGTCGGTTTATCGCTGACCGCATGCACAGCCGCTGATTTCCCCCATCCGCTCATGCCCTTGCTTTGATCCCAGCGGCTGGCGAACATATGGTATTTACCGTCCGGCCCTTTGATGATTTTCCCATCCCAATACTGCCACTGTTTCATGGTCGTATCCTCGAGGCCGTTATGTATGTCGCGAGGACCGACGGCGGCCGCGCCCCACGCGGTCGACGACAATTTATCATATATAGGCGTCGGCTGGAAATAATCTATTAAGGTTTTTACGGCGGCCGCGGATGCGGCGGAAATAAGGAACAGTATGGCAAGCATGAAAATAGACGTTTGCATTGGACTGATTAAAATATGAAATTGTTTTTGCATTGTATCTCCTTGTAAAGTACAGTGATTTAATACACACCCGGCATTCTTTGGGCTAACCTCGCGCCCTCTGGGCTCCGCAGGGGGAGAAAAGCGCCCCTAGCCCCCGCAGGGGGAATGAGTGGGTAAAATTGATTCTAAAATCTCCCCCTGGGAGCTCAGGGGGCGTTGGTTATCGAACACCTAAACGTCCGTAAAAATTCCGGCTCCCGTATCGTACGGAAATGCAATAAACACCCGGAACCACCCGTGAGCCGTTAAAATCAAGGCTGACCTCCTGGTTTTTACCAATCGTCGTTCCCTTATATTCATAAGCTGCCAATCGACCCTTCAAATCATAGAGCGCCACGGAGAGTCGCGCGCTGCCGCTCGCGGCTTCATCAGGAATAAAAACGGTCCCTCGCGCCGCCGACCCCCGGACATTTACAGAAAGCGATATGCCCCGCGCAAGTGCGGGCCCCACTCTGTTTGCACG